>JAEEGL014627249.1_pt1 | contig 14007 bp, 15 predicted proteins | sample 9134231 | NCBI WGS metagenome assembly JAEEGL01 (sample SAMN16246548, study PRJNA631951) | gut metagenome | biome: gut microbiome; feature: rumen; material: fiber-attached | host: Bos | place: Iran: Karaj | collected 2018-10
CCATCATTAATAGCCTTGCTAGGATGATATTCACCGAAATCATCAGCCTTGTTGAGAACATACTCAAGTTTGGAATATGCATCATACTCATCGCTGACAACAACCACGTGAGCCGGAGGATGAATCTTTTTAACTTGCATGATGCTTAATGTTGTGTCCTCCCTTACAAAAAAGGCTGTTGCAACATTGGATTTTGTTTTAAGCTCGGAATTTAAAATGCCTTCAACCAAATTGTCGGCGAAATTAGGGTCAACTGATTTTGGTGAGGATATTAAATTCAAGTTTCCATGGCGTTCCAAATCGGAAATTGCACTGAGCAACTTTGATTTGTTCTCTCCTCTAATTAAAATTAAAGCCATAATAATCACATAAAAATAAAATATAGGTGATAATCACCTATTTTGGAAAGATTTTAACAATCTGCTTCTGAATACTACAAGAAGAATCAGAATAATACCGACAGCCGTTTGGATACTGCCCAAAATGTTTAGGATATTTCCATCAATAGGCAAGTCCCATGCAGGAGCTGACCTGTCACCAGGAAGCGCATTGTAGTAAACACCCACAGCCTTGGAACCTTGCTTTACATTCAGGTCCTTAGGTTCAACATGGTCAACGCCCATTAAAAGACCGTTATTGATAGCCCTGTTGATTGAACCTGCAATTGCAGATGAATCATAACCGTATTTGGCAACAGAAGCCTCAACAATTTCCTGTGTAGTGGAAGCAACACCAGGCTTATCCGTACCATAGACAGAAACACTTACCGCATTTGAACTGACTGTCAAAGCGGAACCTAAAGCCTCATATGCATAAACTACCCTTAATTCTGATCCGCAGACTGGACACCTGTCATAGCTTTCGGCGGCCGGATAACCCATAGCCCAACCACAGTCATCACAGACTTTGGAATACTCCTCGTCCATCGGATAACCTGTCTGGTTCATGTCAGTAGGTGTGAACATGTCGTCAGTGGAAATTCCTGAAATTAGGTTTACACCTCCACCACCGTACCTTTCACCAGAATCACGAGCTACTTCACCCATAGCTTCTGATAAGATTGTGGTAGCGGAATATCCATCCCTAATCATTTTTCCAATATTCATTGCAGTTTCTTTTCTTACGGAATCCGCAGTACCGTATAATGGGTTTCCTGCAGTGTTCCTCAAGTGAATGATAGCTCCTTTTTGACCAGGTTGTAATGTGGCCACACCACTGCTGTATGGGGTAACCTTAATCTGATTACTTGCATCATCCACGGTAATTACATAAGCATTGAAAGATCCTCCAATTGCAGCACCAATGTTAGGTCCTCCAACTACCAGACGAGCACCCTTATATTGGGAAGCAATGGAAGCGGCTGAAGCCGCTGATGCATTATTTTCTAAATTTGCAACAGCATCAACAATAGAATCCAGCCTAGTGTCTGAACTACCGGTACCCCCTGAGAGTACGGCAAAATGATTGTTTTTAGACATCAGGAATGTGGACTGGAACATGTTTTCTGCAAAAGACATACTTCCTGCAGCTGCACCGTTCGGGTCGCTGCCTGACGGATCTGTAATAACAATAATGTTACAAGTAGCTGCAACGCTACTCATTGTCATCAAAAATATTATTAGGAAAACAAGTAGTGCATGGAACTTTTTAAACTTCATCCACTCACTCCTTTCGTTTTGTTTTCCAACTCTACAGATGAGAAATCTTCAATAACTGTTACTGTCACTACACCTGTATTTTTATCAACCTGAACATCCGCTGCTGTAAGTGGTTGAACAGATGTACCAGGCACTGTTGAACGTGTTGCAAATTCCTGCGCCGTTTGTATCGCATCCTGCAGCGAGACCTCTCTTTTAGAAGTCTTTAGAATATCATCATAAATCACACTACCATCTCTGAAACCTGCTTGCATAACATTATATCTAATAGTGTCTACCGGAACAATGTCATTTCCTTTAATGATTACTCCAGAGATTGGAATACCATCATTTATATCATCAGAAGATGCGAATGCAACATAAGTGATTAAACGACCACAAAGAATTAAAATAAACGCTAATAATAAAATTATTAATGTGTCTCTCCTAATCTTTATAAACATGTTTATTTCCTCTTAGTATCCATATTTATTCGAATGAATAAAACTATACATTTATTATATTAAATTAATATGATATTTAAATTTATTTTATGTCTTTCAAAAGTGACTCAGCAGGGTCCATTCCCTGAGCACCAATCAATAGAATGATGTCATTTATATCGGCTTTGCTGCAAACCTCATTAAGGCAATCGCTTAAATTGTCAAAATGGGTGTAGCCAATGTTATTCCTGTTTAATGTATTGAAGAACACTTCCCTCTCATCGTCCTCGACAAAGTTCAAATCATTGACGACATCATTGCTTGAGGACAGGTACAGAACCATATCATCGGTCATTGACTCGACCAGGGCATCTACATTCAGCTGGTTGATTTCAACTCCTCTTGAACCCCTGATTGCACATGCAACATGTAATTTCTGATTTTCAGGAAGCAGCTTGAGAGTTTCTGAAATTGTCGCTTTTATTCCATCAGGATTGTGTGCAAAATCATCATAAATCAATGGATCTTCACTTAATTTTGCAAAACGTCTGTTTAGGGCCTTATATGATTTAACCCCTTCGACAATAACCTCCAAATCAATGCCCAGTGAAATGCATGCTCCAATAGCTGACAATATATTCTGTATGAAATGTTTGCCCTTGAACGGCAGCTCATCGATTGTTAAGATTGAATCATTGTTATAAATTATGTTTTCACCGTCAAAACAGACTGCGTTTTCCTCATCCAATGGGGACATTGAAGTGTAGAACGGGTTTTTGGCATCGAGCTTCATCACCAGCTCATCATCATGATTCAATATGGTCACCCCATCGCCAATGGCTTCAGGAACGGCCTTTATCTCATCAAATACATCTTCAATTGAATTGACAAGCCCTATATGGTCCATTGCAATGTTTGTTATGACTCCAACTTTCGGATTGACAGCCTCACTCATCAATGCAGCATGGTTTTTCATTAACTTGTCCAGCCAGCCCTGAACTTCTGAAACCTCAATGACCAGATAATCAAGCGCCCCATTTTCTGTGACCTCATCTGAGATTAGTTTGGACACCATAGGGTCAATTAGGGTGTTGAATTCTGACTCGCTGTCTGTGTTTGTGAGGACGTGATGTCCCGCATTGTTTAGGATATGATATATTAAATGTGAAGTTGTTGACTTTCCGTTGGTTCCTGTTATTACAACGTTTGTTGAATCCGGAGAATACTTTTCAATTGTGTGGGAAAGCGCATATGCGTTTGCAAGCTCAATCTTGTCTGTGATTATCAATGGGAAGTTGAGTTTCTCTGCAACTTCCACGGCATCCTCCTTAGGGGTTTGTGTAATCAGACATGCGATGTTCTTATTGAATGCCATTTCAACCCCAGCACCATTAATCCAATGCCTTATGACAATGTCTCCAGTATGTGCATCGTTTAAAAATGTGAATTTGCCGGTAAATCCGTCAATGGAGAAGAATTCATCATTACCAATAAGCTTTCCTTCCACAGATTCCACCAAATCGTTTATGTCAGTCAGCTTTTCCTCATATGAGCTGTCGATGACATTGGTCAAATTGCTTCCTATGGAAGAGATCTTTTCTGTTATTCCTCCAATTGAAAAGGATTCCTCACCTATAATCTTTTCTTCCACCTTCTTAACCAGTCCGACATGTTCCTTTGCATGTTCCTCTTCAGACATTTTAGATACATATTCTCTTGCTGTTTCTATATCATCAATAATTATTAATGGAAAGTTCAAGCGCTCTGCCGCCTCAACGGTTCCTTCCTTAGGGTCCGGTGTGATGAGGCATGCGATATTCTTATTGAACGCTATTTCTACCCCGGCAGGGTCGATTGATTCTCTTATAACAATATCTCCTGTGTGAGCGTCATTTAAAAAAGTAATTTTGCCTGTAAATCCATCGATGGAGAAAAATTCATCATTTCCAACGAGTTTTCCATTAATAGAATTAGCCAAATCTTGAATATTCATTTTATCACCGTAAAAATAGGAATTTAGAATACGTACATCTTAGCAAGTATTCCGATTATACATAATAATAAAGTAGCCCCCCAGTAACTGAGTACAATTTTAGTTTCAGACATACCATAATGATTTAATGTGTGATGTAACGGTTCAACCGGCAACTTGATAATGTGTGCCCTGTGCAGCAGGCTAACGACGACTGAAATTATCGGCACTCCCAATGCAAGAACTCCAAAGTATGGAATGTCACATACCAATACCGCTGCGGCATATCCTGTACCCAATACGAATGATCCGGTATCTCCCATAAATATTGATGCCGGATACTTATTAAATACTAAAAATCCTAAGCACAAGGCCGCTAAAATTGAAAATGGCGGAATAATTGTTGCTGGTCCGAATAAATAACCATATAAACAACAGAAAATTGATGCAATTCCAACAATTCCTGCTGCCAAACCGTCCATCCCATCTATAAGATTTACTGAATTGATACAACCTAGAATCGCTATGACAACAACTGGGATAGCCATCCATCCTAATGTAAATCCTCCTAATGTTGTAACTGCGCCTGTTAATCCTAAAAATATTCCTAAAACGATTTGACAGATAATCTTTTCAAGCTCTTCAGGTTCTGTTTTGATTGGAACCTCTCCAATTACCTCAACCTTACCTTCCTTAAGCAGGCCATCGACTTCCGCTTTTGCCTTTGGTGTTGCAACACGAACCTCCTCATTCGGTTCAACGTCCAATCTTCCCAATGTGATTGTTTCGTTTGAAGTGTTGACAACAATCTTCTGGATTTCTTTAACCTTAAGACCTATAAGATCATCGACCAATCCCACAATACCTCCTGCAAGCATTATGAAGGAGACTATGAGAATTTGAGTGTTTTGATAGTACAGTGCTATAACTAATGAAATTGTAAATAAGAATGCAATACCTCCCATTGTTGGAGTACCGCTCTTATGTCTATGTTCACTAACTATAGGATTATCAGCAATCCTTGCTTTCAACAATATTCTTTTAACATACCATGTAAAGAATATTGCGGCAAATAATGTTATTAAAAAAAGGATTAACATATCTGTATTATTCATATTACCACGCAATAAATCTTCTAGATTATTAGAATATATATTGATAATACTATATAATTATAACTTATAACACAGATTCTTATAGTAATTTATCAAGCAGATTATCCAATTCATCCCTTGAATCCGCCCTTGCAGTGATTCTTTGATAACCTTTCGGACCATGGACAACAAAATCATTATAATCAAATGATTTGACCGGTTCATTAGGGCTTGGCCCCTCATAATTGCCGATTGGAATCTCAGTTGAATAGTGGTATTCCAACCTGTCTGAAATGTTGGAAAGTGAAAAATCGCCAATTGCCATATTGACCAATTCGCATAGTGAATTGATGCCGCAAGTTGCTGTGGTCAGATACCTTGTTCCATTTGGTCTGGTGTTGACTTCAATGGCATATAGCTGGTCCTTTTTGGCTGAATACATGAAATCCATTTCAAAAATACCGTCTGAATCCAAATTCTTAGCAACCTTATAAGCGGTGTGCTGTACAAGATTATTATCAAGGCCTTCAACCATGCAAGGTCCTGTTTTTGTTTTATTTAATGGATGGGTTCCTTCCAGGGTTGTTTCGCCCTTATAGATTGGAGGCAGGGCAACGTATTCGCCGTCGAATCCCAATACCTCTATTGAGATTTCAGAACCTTCAATGAACTCCTCACATAACGCCTGGTCGAAATCGTTGAAGTAATCCTGAACATCCTCGAGGGATCTTGCTATCTTGATATCCTTTCCACCCTGTCCTTCTCCCTGTTTTAGGACAACCGGGAAATCGAGTGACAACTCATCGGGACTGTTTAAAATCTGGTAATCCGGAGTGACAACGCCTATTTCTTTGTAAAACTCTTTTGTTCTGATCTTGTTGGAAGTTAACTCGACTGCACGAACTCCGGCTGCAATTACCGGGATTCCATATTCCTCTTCCATTTCTTCCTTCATGTGTGCGACATCGATTAATGGTGGGTCAATACCTATCAAAGGCACGATAGCATCGACATTCTGCATCAATGCAACTTGTTTTGGACCGTCCATTCCTCTAGGAACAATGAAAACCTGGTCTGGCAAGTCCAGATTAATTGCATCCTCATTGGATTCTGTTAGCACACTTTCTACATCTTTGCTTTTGACATACCAGTCGATATCATCGTATAATCTTGAACCAATAAATAATAATTTCATAATACTATCCCTTTTAAAGTTTTTATAAATTCATCAGCTGCCTTTTGAACGTTAGGAGTTGGCGCATTTCCCCAATCCATGGTTTTCGGCTCTATTCCAACAAATATTATTTTGAAATCAGTGCCCTGTTCCAAATATTTCACAAAGAAGGACAGGGACATTGAATGTGTTGAAATTCCTATGCTTGCAAAATCGTCCTTATCGACTATTTGCATGTCACCAGGATTGGAATTCATCAAGCACGCATCAACTATTATGATGTGAGTTGGATTTTCCTTTCTGATTTTTCCAGTGAAGTTTTCAGGCACAGTTTGGGCATCTATCAATAGCAGATTGTCATTTTCAACGTTTTCCTTTTTTAATCTGCTTATGATAAACGGTCCAATCCCGTCATCGCTTTTGAGCTCATTGCCGACCCCAAGTATAATTAATTTTTCAAAACCGGTTAAAAAATCTTTTAATTGAGTTTCAAAAGACACGCCTTTCACCTACAAGTATCTTGTTTCAATACTTTCAATTCCATTTCCCATTATATATTTTAGTTCTACCTGTATAAAGTCATTTACCTTTACTTGCCTTTCTTCCAATGGGATTAGTAATGGAGGGTTTAGCATTGGCATGGGTCCGGCAATTATATTGTCGTTGAGTTTTGTGTAGGTGGTGATTTTCAATCCGTTTAACAATCCGTCCTTTGTCGCCTTCAGTTTCAATGTCGCTTTAAATTCAGGTTCGATATCATCTAGAAAGTCCAATTCAGAAAAAATTGTCTCATTTGAAAGTATTTCATAGTTTACTTCCTCATCCCAATGAACATAATCCCTTTCAAGACATGCCAGTTCCGCTGCGTTGATTATTCCCTGAGGTATGATTGTGCCGTTTTCCTTTAGAAATTCCTTTGCATGATTTAAAACGGGGATTTCCTCCTCATCAATCAATGCTGTGTCAAGCATTTCACAAACAATCAAATCAGCCTTTTTCTCGAAATCATAATCTAAAACATCACTGTTTATTACCTGAATGTTTTCAAAGTCAGATAGGTTTTCCTTTGCACAGCCGTAAGTCTTTTTATCCATTTCTATCGAAATGATTTCTTTAAACTTATCTGCGAGGAAATAGGACAAGACCCCACTGCCACAACCCAGATCATATGCCAAATCTATATCGGAATCATATTCCTGAATGGCCTGGTAAAAAACAGATAACCTATCGGTATCCTTTAGCAAATCTGAATGATATGGAGTGGTCTTGAATTTCATGTTAAAAAAAAGAAGAGATGAAAGAAGATTTAATGATGGTGGTGATCATGACCATGTTCATAGCCAGGTTCCTTAAAATCTTCCCCATTAGCAGTACTTGTTAGTTTTACGTGTTCAACACCTTTGAGTCTCATGATTCTTTCAGTCAAATCACGGATTTCAGCAATGTCCCCATTTACAACGACAATTTCCATACAGTATTTGTCTGTCATGTGAATGTGCATGCTTGTATTGATTTCATTTCTGAAACTGTGTTGAATCTCTGCTAGGTTTTCCATTACTCCTGTGTAATGGTGGTCATAAATAATGGTTATGATACCAATTCTTTGTCCTTCCATGGAGTTCATCCATTGGTATCTAACAATGTAATCTTGAAGTGCATCACGAATTCCTTTTGAACGGGACTGATATCCCCTTTCCTTCAATACTTCATCAAAATCAGACAATAATTTTTTAGGTAATGACATACTTATTCTCATCATTATAAACACATCACAATTTAATATTTAAATTATATTATACTTTTTTAGTTATATAAATATTATGATTAACTTGTAAAATAATATTACTTAAAATCATAAAAAAAATGTAAAAAATATTATTCAACGAGGAAGTAATATTCCCCATCGTCCTTAACAATTGATTTTAAAAGCCCTTTATTCTGAAGAGACAATATTATGTGGTACATCCTAAAATTGCTGATTTCCAAATCCCCGTATAACAAATGCCCTTCCAAGGTATATTTAGAAATAAGATTTTTATCATCCACTAATTCTTTAATCAGTTCATAGGCTGCCTTCTCTTTTCTGTCCAATTCCAACTCTTCAACATCTTTCTTGGAATTGACAGTGTTGATTTCCTTTTCACTATCTGACAAGGTGGCCTTGTTATCCTTAAAAACTATCAAATCTTTATCCTGAAGCTCTTCAAGAATCTGAACTAAATCATACTCATGAAACCCCAATTCCTTTCTTAAAACATTAACAGGAACACCTTGGGCATATTCCATGGAATATATTTTAATTTGATTTAAAACAACTTCTTCATTTCTAGTAATAGTAATCATGTAATCAGCGGAGTATAATTTTATAATAATTATTATGAGTTTGATATTACTTAAATATTAGCTTAACTGCAATTCATTTTCCAATGCCTTAGCTTCCTGACGATTCTTTTCGGCATTTTCCTCAGGAGTCAAATTGGATGGCCTTGTGAAAAACAAATCGAGTTCATTGACAACCTGGCAGATGGACATGTGAACCAATTCCTTTAAGGCAAGACTCTTTTGAACCCTGTTTAATGATTCATCGGAATATATCATGTTGTAATCCTTTTTATAGTCATCACGGATTTTGGATGGGTCCAAATCAACGATGAGATCATCTTCATGATATTCTTCAGTTAAGAGTAAAAAGTTAATCAACTCTTCCTTCTCATCCTCAAAGTCCATGTCTTCATTTTCGATAACATCATAAAAATAGCTGCTAACAGATTGGAAAACATCACGTGATACATTGCCGTTTATAATATTATCCATGAACAAATCAAAAGTTTCAGAAATGTAATATTTGCCGTTCTCTTCTTTAGTCTGGAACACCAACTCGTTTTCGACATTGGCGACATACTGAATCAGGACAATGTCCTGACCTTTTTCGAATGTTTTAGTGTTGAATTTGGTGTTTTTTAACTTGTAGTCAGAGTTAACCTTTAAAGCATTTTCGACATTTTCAATGTCTTCTTTTGAAATCACTATGAAATTTTCCGCCATATAAATCTACCTTAATATTGTATTGATTACAGCTATTAAATAATTTTTGTTAAAGTATATAGTTTAAAAAATTTAAATATAACATCATGAAATCTGAAGACATCTTAATCGAACTGGAGGAATTGTCCTCAAATGAGGAAATCACAAAGGACGAGATAATGGAAATACTTAAAAGATATGCTCGCATCATTTCAGTTCAGGATTTGATGATGGCCACAGCGCATATGAGAAAAGACGGAGAGTTTGTTCAAAAGAATTACCGTGAAAAATACTTGAAAATTTATATTAAATATTTCATAATGCGCATGAAGGAAGTCAAGGAATTTGAAGATTACGACAATGTTCCAATTGACAAGAAGTCATTTGACAACTCTTTTCCGATGCTTGAGAGAACCTTTGAAAAGGAAAGATTGTCCAATGACAAGTCAGACAAATTCCCATTGATCTATGTCATTACATCATTATACACCACTTTTATTTTAGAAGAACCAATCCATCCTGTGGGAAGCGAATTTCCAGGAAGTTTATTTGTTGAAGAGAGAAACGGCGAATTTTACTGCCCGGTTAAGGAAAATCAAAAGGATAACCCCAACGCAATTTGCCACTTATGCCTGGCCGAGCAGACACCAGACATCTAAAGTGATTTGATGAATATTTGTTTATACGGATCAGGAAGCAGGAAAATCGATGAAATCTACACCGATGAAGCTTATAAATTAGGATGCAGAATAGCTGAGGAAAACCATACCCTTGTTTTTGGTGGTGGCGACACCGGGATGATGGGTGCCTGTGCGAGAGGAGTTCACGACAATGGCGGAAAGTCAATCGGAATTGCTCCCGAATGGATCGGCAACTTTGAACCATTATGCGAAAATTCCACTGAATTTATCTATGTTGATTCAATGGATGAAAGAAAAATGGGATTTTTGGAGAATTCTGACGCTTTTATAATTTCTCCTGGAGGAATTGGCACACTGGATGAATTTTTTGAAATAATAACCCTGAAAAAACTAAAACGGCATGACAAGGAAATCATTGTCTTCAACATTAACCATTTCTATGATAAGATGATTGAGATGATTGATGAAATGGGTGAAAAAGGATTCTTATACAAGCAAGAAACACTATTTAAAGTTACAAGTACTGTTGATGGAATTTTTGAGATTTTAGAAGGTAATGCTGATGATTAGTGATGATGATGCTTTAAAAATAGCTGAAAGATTTGAAAATGCCGACAACATTGACATTAAACAGACCATTGAAAAGGCGGCGACCGCAGGATATCTTGGTGAAAAGCACTTTTACTGCACTGTTATTGAAGAAGGAGGATTGACACATATCGTTCCTGAAATCTTCGGGGACATGAACAAGTCCATGCCGTTGGATAATCTGTACTTTGACATCATCTCAAAGGCCCTTGACCATGAGGGAATCTATATTTCATTGGCCTACTGTGCCACAAACCTTATTATTCAGGATGAGGAATGCAGTGAGATTATCGAATACGATGATTACGATCTTGATGAGGATGAATACGAATATCTGGTGGAATATGCATTAATCACCGCTGACGAGGTTAAAAAGTTCAGGGTCTATGCTGAAGAGGGCATTGCAAGCCCTAGCCGTACCGATGACGTGGGCATTATGGTCAACATCATTGATGAACATTATAAGGCTTATTTTGCTCTTAGGTCAACCGACCAGTGCATGTCCAGTTTCAGAGTCCTTCCATTTAAAATTGACTACCAAAAGGAACATCCGCTGTCCCTAAAAAATCCGATTAACAAGATTTTGATTGAAATGATTGACAAGACTGTTGTCTTGAAATAATCATCTTATTTTAAAGAATATGCTACTGACATGATAATTGTTATCATTATGTCTTGAGATTATTTAAAATTTATTTCAACATGAAAATATTGCCTAGATTATGCTATTGATTTAAAAAATATTAAAAAAAAAGAATAAAGAAGCTTTTTAAGCTTATTTATTAATTGAGTCTATTGCGCTTTGTGCACCTTTTTTAACGAAACCACTTTCATCGTCAAGCAATTTTTCAAGTGCAGGAATAGCTTTTTCATCACCAAGGTTTCCGAGTGCCCATGCAGCTGCTCCCCTTACTCTCCAGTCTTCATCGTCTAAAGTTTCAATTAATGGATCAACGGCAGGTTCACCCATACGGGATAATGCGGTGGATGCTTCCCTTCTTACCAATTTGTTATTGTCGTGTAGGGTGTCAACTAAAGCAGGAATGGCTTTAGGGTCATTTATTGCACCTAATAATGTAGCTGCATGTAATCTAATACTTTTTTTCCTGCTGGATAATGCATCAATTAATGGATCAATTGCTTCATCAGCCCTTAATTCTAATTCACCAACTGCATCTTCAACAACAAAGTCATCTTTATCATTTAATAATTCGATTAATTCATCAATGCTTCTTTCCATTTTAATCCCTCACAAATTCAATAAGGATATAACCTTATTTATGTAATTAATATAATATTAACTTTCTACATATAAAAGTATTTCGATAACATACGAACAAAATCTGAAATCAAAAACAAAATTGCATATATACATGAATGTCAAATAATTAATATACGAAAATTTTAAGGTAATTAAATGTATAATCTTGCAATAATAAGTGGAGACGGAATAGGTCAGGAAGTAATGTCAGCATGTGAATACTTACTTGACAAGCTAGATTTGGAATTCAGTTTTGAATATGGTGAGGCAGGCTTTGAATGTTTCAACAATAACGGGACAACATTGCCTGAAGAGACAATCAGAATAGCCAATAAGAGTGATGCAGTTCTTTTCGGAGCATCAACATCAACACCCGGCGAGCCAAGTCCGATCATAAATCTAAGAAAGGCACTTAACGTATACGCAAACATAAGACCGATAAAATCCTATAAGGGAGTAAACTGCATACATGATGACATTGACTTTGTCATAGTGCGCGAAAACACAGAAGGCCTATATTCACAAAACGAATACGGCGACTGCGACAAGATGATAGCCGAAAGAGTGATTACAAGACACGCTTCCGAGAGAATCTCAAAAGCTGCATTTAACCTATGCATCAAAAGAGGCCAGAGCAAGGTCACATGCGTTCACAAAAGCAATGTTCTGAAAAAAACAGACGGAGTATTCAAGGAAAGTTTCTACAAAGTTGCAAAAGATTACCCTCAAATCCAGACCGAGGACTATTATGTGGATGCGATGGCGATGTATTTAATTACCCAACCACAAAATTTCGATGTCATAGTGTCAACCAACCTCTTTGGAGACATATTATCTGATGAAAGTGCAGGACTCGTTGGAGGACTCGGATTAGCACCTTCCGGAAATATTGGCGACCATAACGGTTTATTTGAACCTGTGCACGGTTCAGCTCCGGACATTGCAGGCAAGAATATTGCAAATCCATGTTCAATGATACTTTCCGCCGCAATGATGCTCGATTATCTGGGAGAATGGGAGATTTCAAACAACATCAGAAATGCGGTCGAAAAGGTCATTGCAGACTGCAAGATTAGAACCCCTGACCTTGGAGGGGATGCAAGTACCATGGAAGTTACCAAAGCCATCGTTAAGGAGTTAATTTAAATGCTAAACATCACTACTTTTTTAGATGCGAATTCAAAAAGATTGGATAAGAACGTATTATACAACCCAACAACCGGTGATAAATACAATTCTGAAGAACTCCTGTCAATAGTTTCCGAAATCGCAAGACAATTGAAAGATTTGGGAATAACCAAAGGAGACCGTGTTTTAATATACCTGAAAAACTCAGAAGAATACCTATTATCCCTTTTTGCAATCTGGAGAATAGGCGCAATAGCCATTCCGACAAATAGGGTAATGACAGTTAGCGAACTCGAATACATCATTGACGACGCAAAGGCAATATTGATGATAACCGATGATGAAGCCCCAACCCTTGATATTGACACTTACATACCAAAAAATATTTCCCAATACAAGAACTGTGAAGTGTTGCCTGCTGAGAATACCGATTGGGATGACTTATGCCAGCTCCAATACACTTCAGGAACAACCGGAAAGCCAAAAGGAGCTATGCTCACCCATGGAAACTATTTTACAGCAATACACAATGAATGTGATGTTCTGACCCTAAAACAGGATGATGTGTTCCTTGGCATTTATCCGATGGCTCACGTTGGACTATCATGGGCAATAGCTGCACTAAGGGCCGCTGCCTATTACATTTTAATCGAACAGTTTAATTTGGATGAATACTTGGACTTATGTGAAAACGAAAAGGTGACTGTTTTAACAGGAATGCCCCCAGTGATACATTCTCTAACCACAATCAATGCTCAAAAACAATTGAAAACAGTCCGTGAAATCATTTCCGGTGGAGGACCACTGCATAAGAAGATATGGAAAGATTTCCACCAAACATATAGAATTCCGATTATCAACGCTTATGGATTATCCGAAACAATCGTGATAGGAACCGGAACAGTCATAAGGCCTGAAGACTATCGTGAAGCGGATCGTTTTGAAAGTGTCGGTCATCCGGTTTGCTTTTCAGAAGTGAAAATCGTTGATGAGGATGACTCCAGCAAGACATTGCCTGAATATGAACAGGGTGAAATTGCACTTA
>JAEEGL015167395.1_pt1 | contig 14007 bp, 12 predicted proteins | sample 9134231 | NCBI WGS metagenome assembly JAEEGL01 (sample SAMN16246548, study PRJNA631951) | gut metagenome | biome: gut microbiome; feature: rumen; material: fiber-attached | host: Bos | place: Iran: Karaj | collected 2018-10
CAAGGTGGGCTGCGAACTGCCACTCCAGAACCAGAACGGCGAAATCATGCAGAGCGAAATCATCGAGGTCAAGGCCGACGAAGTAATCTGCAAAATCGACTTCAATGCACCATTGGCCGGCATGACACTCCGTTTCGTGGGCAAGGTGATTGAGGTGCGCGATGCCACCGAAGATGACAAGAAGGAGTACATGAAGCAGATGACCGGCGAAGTCTCTTGTCACTGTGGCGGTGGATGTCATGGAGAAGGCGGATGCAACGGAAATTGCGAGGATTGCCACAAAGAGGGACACACCCACGAAGAGGGCGGTGAGCACCACGGCTGCGGCAAATGCCACTGTCACTGATAACAGATTGTATCGTCCCTTTCACTTCTTTTTCACTCCCCTTAAAGCCATTTCGGAAAGATGAACACTTTTGGCAAACTCTTCACATTAACCACATTCGGTGAGAGTCACGGCATTGCAGTGGGCGGCGTGGTCGATGGAATGCCTGCGGGCATCACGGTCGATGAAGCATTCCTGCAAGCCGAGATGGCACGTCGTCGGCCAGGACAGTCGGCCATAACCACCGGACGTCAGGAGCAGGACCACGTGGAACTGCTGTCGGGCATCTTCGAGGGCAAGACAACCGGCACACCCATCGGATTTGAGGTACGCAACACCAACCAGCACTCACAGGACTACGAGAACATGCGCAACCTGTTCCGTCCGAGCCACGCAGACTTCACCTACACCGAAAAATACGGCATCCGCGACCATCGTGGCGGCGGTCGCAGTTCGGCGCGCGAGACGTTAAGTCGCGTAGTGGGCGGCGCATTGGCCAAGATGGCACTCCGCACCAAAGGCATCACCGTGCAGGCCTATACCAGCCAGGTGGGCAACATCGTCCTGCCAGGCAGCTACGCGGATTATAACCTCGACGAGGCCGAAATGAACGCCGTGCGCTGTCCGGACGCCGAGACCGCAGCCCAGATGGAACAACTCATCAAGGAGGTGAAAGCCGAGGGTGACACCATCGGTGGCGTGGTGACTTGCGTCGTGCGCGGCGTACCCGTCGGATTGGGCGAACCCTGCTTCGACAAGCTTCACGCAGCCCTCGGCCATGCGATGTTGAGCATCAACGCGTGCAAGGGGTTCGACTACGGACTAGGCTTTGCCGACTGCGGCCGGCGGGGCAGCGAGATGATTGACACATTTGTGGCCAATGACGGACGCATCACCACGGCCACCAACCACAGCGGCGGCATCCAGGGCGGCATCACCAACGGGCAGGACATCTACTTCCGATGCGCCTTCAAGCCCGTCGCCACACTGTTGCGCCCAGTCGAGACCGTCACCGTCGATGGCGAACCGACCGTGCTGCAGGCCCGAGGCCGTCATGACCCATGCGTCCTGCCGCGCGCCGTACCGGTGGTCGAAGCGATGGCTGCAATGGTCGTGCTCGACTACTATCTGCAGAACGAGGCCCGGCTGTGAGGAGGGGAATATGTAGAGTGGAATGAATAGAGAGCAGTGTGTAATGAAAAGACGCTTCAAGTTTCTTTGGACAATGGCATTGGCCATAAACCTATGCACAGCGTGCCGCAATCACGTCGAGCAGGTGGACTATGCCACGTCGGAGCGCGAACACACCCTGCTCATCTACATGGCGGGCGACAACACACTAAGCCGCTACGTCGAGAACAACCTGTACGCCATCGGGCAAGGGATTAGGGCCAGCGAGAAGCCGCTCAACGTTGTCATCTACCGTGACAACCTCACTGCGGCCAATGACCTTCCGGTGCTCTACCAGCTGAAACGGCGCGCCCACAGCGAACGGGTGGACACCGTCTTCCTGAAACGCTGGAAGGAGGACATTGACTCGACCGACCCCGAAACAATTGCCGAAGTTGTCCGTCTCACCTTCTCGCGCTTCGACAGCGAGGTCAAGGGCATGGAAATCTGGAGCCACGCCCTGTCGTGGATTCCATCGGACAGCTGGACGGCCGATGGCGATGCCGACACCCGCGCGACGCAATACGTCGGGATTGACGGCAAGGCATCGTGCGAACTGTGGAAGTTCCGAAAGGCATTGGCCAATAGCGGCGTCAAACTCGACTACATGACCTTCGACGCGTGCCATATGGCGACGGCCGAGGTCGCCTATGAACTGCGCGACGTGAGCGACTATCTGTTGGCCGCACCCACTGAAATCATGGGCGAGGGTTTCCCCTACAAGCAGATGATTGCCTCACTGAGCACGATACGCGACCGGGAGACGCTCCTTGCCGGACTCACAGCAGCCTACGAGGATTTCCGCACCCTTTATGCCGACAACGGCACCTTCAGCCTCCTGCGTACGGCAGGCTTCGAGGCGCTGCGGGATGCCTGTGTGGAGCTGGCCGGCCAATCGGCCGCAACGCTTGCGCTGTGGAGGGGAAATCCATCGGCCAACGAAACAAAACTGCAACGCTATGGGCGCAAGGTCTCGACAAAGGCGACGGAGATGGGGGCACGCTACTACTTCTACGACCTGCTCGACTGGGCAGAAAAGCTCGGGGAAGAGAGCGGGATGACGGCCAATGCCGATGCCGTCGCGGAGGCGCTGAAGGAATGCGTCGTCGAGAACTACCACAGCCAGCGGTTCGAAGCCAGCGGCGGCGGATTCGACATCAAGCGATGCTGCGGCGTGGCCATGAGCGTGCCCGAGTTCTGGTCATTGGCCAAGAAAGGGAACCTCGATGCGGCCTACGGACAACTGGGGTGGCAGATTCCGTGAGAGCAACGGCATCGGCCATAAAAATAAAAATCCGTCTTTACCGGCGCAATCCACGTCCGACAAAAACGGTTTAAAAACAAAAAAGGGTAAGCTCTCCATATCGCGCCGCTACAACCTCACGCCCTTGCTACGGTCAAGTCCTGGGGGATTAGAGGGAGCATGCCGTATGGCACTTACCCGGCCGCGAAGATAGACAAATTTTCCGAATTGGCCAATAGTGTGAACGAAAAAAAGCCGCCGGAGGCTCGTTTTTCCGCATTTTTGACAATTCGACTGACAAAACTACAAACGAATGACAATACAAGAACAACTTGAAAGGAACCGACAGATTTCGCAATTCATGATGAAACTGGCCATGCCACTGGGACTGTGGTTCGTGGTCGAATACTTCATCACCGTACTCTCAACGCGCTACATCACATTGGCCGTCATACGCACGCCGATGATGATTTCGACGCCAGTGCTGCTCTTCCTCATCCTGCGGAAGCTGCGCGACACGTACTTCCCCGACGACGAGTTTTCGCGGTTCCGCGGCTGGTACTACGGCGTGCAGACGATGTTCTTCGCGGGACTGATCGAGGCCGTCGGCGTGGTCATCTACAACAAGTGGATTTCGCCCGACAACCTGGCCGAGATGCAGCGCGCGATGGAGGCACAATATCAGGAGGTCATCACGATGTTTGAGGCCAATGCATTGGCCATGAAGCAGTTCCCGACCATGCTCGACACGCTGAAGCAGATGCAGCAGGCCATGCACGAGGCCCCCGTGGGCACTGCATTTGAGGCAGCCATCAACCTGCTTTCGAGCGACATCATGTACGGCATGTTGTGGTCGTTCATCTTCTGCCTCTTCCTGCACCGCACCCCCCAAGGACAACAAACCGACAACAAAAAGAAATAAGCTATGGACATTTCAGTAATCGTACCCCTCTATAACGAGGCAGAATCGCTGCCCGAACTGGCCGCATGGATCGACCGTGTGATGTCGGCCAACAATTTCAGCTACGAAGTCATCTTCTGCAACGACGGTTCGACCGACGGCAGTTGGCAGGTAATCAAAGAGTTGCACGAAAAATATCCGCAGATGCGAGGCATGTCGTTCCGCACCAACCACGGCAAGAGCCCCGCGCTCCACGTCGGATTCGGCATGGCCAAGGGCGACGTCGTCATCACGATGGACGCCGACCTGCAGGACTCGCCCGACGAGATTCCAGAACTCTACCGCATGATTACGGCCGATGGCTACGACCTCGTGTCGGGCTGGAAGAAGAAACGCTACGACCCGCTGTCGAAGACCATCCCGACCAAGCTCTTCAACGCCACAGTGCGCGCCGCATCGGGCATCCACAACCTGCACGACTTCAACTGCGGACTGAAGGCATACCGCGGCGAGGTGGTGAAGCACATCGAACTCTACGGCGACATGCACCGCTACATCCCGTGGCTGGCCAAGAATGCCGGCTACAAGAAAATAGGCGAAAAAGTTGTCCAGCACCAGGCGCGCAAGTACGGCAAGACGAAATTCGGCCTCGACCGCTTCGTCAACGGCTATCTGGACCTCATCACACTGTGGTTCCTCAACAAGTTCGGACAGAAGCCAATGCTCATCTTCGGTCTGTGGGGCACCTTCATCTTCATGATTGGTCTGTTGGCCGTGCTCTTCATCATCGGACATAAGATCTACGTGCTCTACACCGCCGGATCCGGCACGCTAATTACCTCGATGCCGGCCTTCTACGTGGCCCTGACGAGCATGGTCATCGGCAGTCAGCTCTTTTTGGCCGGATTCCTCGGCGAACTCATCTCGCGCACGGCACAAGAACGCAACAAATATGACATTGCAGAGACTATCTAAACCGGCCGCCATCGTGGTGTTGGCCAATGCCCTTATGCTGCTCAGTTCGTGCGGCAACAACGGCTGCGAGGAGACCCGCGAGTCGTACTTCAGCGCGACACTCACCGCCACGGGCCGCATCAGCCTCACGAAGCTCTACGCATGGGCATTGACGGCCAACGGCGACTCGCTCATGACATCGGCCTCGTCGCCCACATCGCTCGAACTCATGCTGCAGCCAGACACGACACAGACGCGCATCCGCCTGCAATGCACGATCGACGACAGCGGCGACGAGTACCAGTACGACGACACGCTGACCATCGGCTACCAGCCCTACCCCTATTTTCTCGACATGGAGTGCGGCTGTTCGATGTTCTACGACATCACCGAAGTCAGCGTGACCGACCATCTGTTCAAGGGCATCACCATCAATAATTCCGAAATCACCAATGAGGAAACCGTCAACATCACCCTCACCTATTAGGCTGGCGGCACTCGTAGCCATGTTCTTCATGGCCAATGTCACCCTCCTCGCCCAGGGCAGCAGCATCCCGACCACATCGGCCGTAAAGGAACAGCGCGCGGAGGGCGACGCAACGGCATCGGCCACACTCCCCGAAGGCCAGAAATATCGCTACGCGACTTTCAACGGCATGAGCGTGTCGTTCAACCTGTTTCCGCCCGTCATGAACCTGTTCGGCAAGGACTACGGCAGCTACGAGGGCACATTGACCATCGACCTGCACCGACGTTTCTTCCCGCAGGCGACGGCCGGCGTGGGCTACTGCAATGCCGAGAGCGACGATTTCGTGCGCTACCACAGCAAGATGCGGCCATTCCTGAAGGCGGGAATGCTCTACAACTTCAAGTACAACGAACCTGCGGCCGACGACATCTGGGGCGTACTCATGCGCGTCGGCTATGCCTACAGCGAGGCCGACGTGTCGAACCTCTACTACACCGACGCATTCTGGGGCGAGACGGGGCCGATGTCCATCGACGGCATGATGTTTCACTCGGTCTGGATGGAGTTGGGCGGATTCATCAAAGTCCAGATTTCCAAACATTTGTCGGCCGGCTGGGACTTATCGTGGAAGCCTTTCCTTCACCGTGGCAGCGTGCGGCAGGGCAAACCCTACTTCGTGCCAGGCTACGGCGTGACCACAAGCCAGATCGGAATGGGATTCCATGTGTATTTTGATTTGTGAGGGGGAGTGATTAGCTGCAAAGGAGCAAAATAAAAAAGCAAAAGGAGTAGGATCTATGAAAAAATCCATCTACATCATCATCGCCATCGTCGCGCTGCTGGCAATCGCCATCGGCCGAAAAAATGCGACCGCCGAACCGCAGTGGACCAAGCTGCAAGGCTCGGTCTTCCACACGTTCTACCACATCACCTACGAGGGTGCGGCCGACTACAGCCACGAGATTGACTCGCTGTTCCGCGCGTTCGACGGCTCGCTTTCGATGTTCAACGACACAAGCATCATCAGCAGGATGAACCGCAACGACACGACCGCTGTGGCCAACGACTTCGTCCGCACCGTATTCGACAAGGCGATGTACGTCTCCGCGCGCACCGACGGAGCCTTCGATATCACCGTCGCGCCGCTCGTCAACCTGTGGGGCTTCGGCTTCAAGAACAGCGACAATGTGACTTGCGAAGCCGTCGATAGCATTCTGCAATTCGTTGGCTACCAGACGGTTTCAATGACGGCCGATGGGCATCTGCTCAAACAGGACGCACGCACCATCCTCGACGCATCGAGCATCGCCAAGGGCTACATGAGCGACGTTGTTGCCGACTTCCTCATTGGCCAAGGCGTTGAGAACTATATGGTCGAAATCGGCGGCGAAATCGCGCTACGCGGCCACAACGACAAAGGCCGGGCATGGACGGTCGGCGTAGCCCGACCCGTGGTCGATTCGCTCCAGCAAGAACATGGTTATCAGGCATTCCTGCAACTCACGGAGGGCGGATTGGCCACATCGGGCAACTACCGAAACTTCTACGAGAAGGGCGGGAAACGCTATGCCCACACCATCGACCCGCACACGGGCTATCCCATCCAGCGCGATGTCCTGTCGGCCACGGTCATTGCCCCCGACTGCATGACGGCCGATGCCTTTGCCACAGCATTCATGGTGGTCGGCCGCGAACGTGCGCTGAGCATCCTGGCCGATGAACCAGACGTCGAGGCGCTGCTCATTGTACCATCGGCCAACGACTCGACCCAGCTCGAAACGGTGTGCAGCGACGGCTTCGGGAAGTACTTGAAAGAGTAGCGGAGAAAAAGTAAAGAATACAAGTGTAGAGTAAAAAACATCCAGCGCACTTCACAGTGTGCTGGATCAACCACTAATACTAACTAAAACTGACGACCTTACCAATTAGACAATAAGTGTCAAATCTCTATAATGAAAAAACATTTAGGACTATTGCGTACAAATTAATCTTTAGCTTTGTCAATTTGTTTTTGACGCTGCAAAGATACGACTTTCCGGAGGAACGGACAAGTCAAAATCGCAAAATCTAAATTTTTTACACAATTCTACCGTTTTTGTTATTTTTCCACCCCACTTTGCCACCCTTGGCATCGGCCATAAAAAGGCTGCAAATCGTAGTCAAGATGGCCGGAAATGATGGTCTTGGCCAATGACAAGGTAGAAAAAGACGGCGTAAAATGACTTCCGAGGCCCATCGGCGGACATTTTTCACAGCAAAGCGGCCGTATGGGAGAATGACATTGGCCAATGAGACTCGAAAATACGGTCGGAAGCTGCGGAAAGGGTAAAAATCGGCCAAAAAAGGGTAAAATTCGCTCTGGGGGAAGCCGAGGGGCATTGGCCATAAAAAAGAGAAAAATAGAGGGGCCGCGATTTGGCCAATTGGAAAAAAAAGACTAACTTTGCGCCCGAAGTTAAAATCAGAAGAAAATATGTCTGACTACATCGTAAGTGCCAGAAAATACCGTCCGCAGAACTTCAAGTCGGTCGTCGGCCAAAGAAGCCTCGTGCAGACGCTGAAAAACGCCATCGTGGGCGGGAAACTGGCCCATGCCTATCTGTTCTGCGGTCCGCGTGGCGTGGGCAAGACCACCTGCGCGCGTATCTTTGCCAAGACCATCAACTGCGAACACCTGACGGCCGAGGGCGAGGCCTGCGACGAGTGCGAGAGCTGCCGTGCGTTCGACGAGCAGCGTTCCTATAACGTCTATGAGCTGGATGCCGCGTCCAACAACTCGGTCGATAACATCCGCGAGCTGATTGACCAGGTGCAGGTTCCGCCCCAGACGGGACGCTACAAGGTCTTCATCATCGATGAGGTCCACATGCTCTCGACGGCGGCGTTCAACGCTTTCCTGAAGACACTGGAGGAGCCGCCACACCACGCCATCTTCGTGATGTGTACGACCGAGAAGCAGAAGATTTTGCCCACCATCCTGAGCCGATGCCAGACCTACGACTTCCAACGCATCACCATCCAGGACATCGCCGACCAGTTGGCCTACATCGCCGGTCAGGAGGGCATCGAGACCGAGCCCGAGGCGTTGCAGTTCATCGCCCGCAAGGCCGATGGCGGTATGCGTGACGCACTCTCGGTGTTTGACCAGATTGTTTCGTTCACCGATGGCCACGTGACGCGCCAAGCGACAGTCGACAACCTAAATATCCTCGACTACGACATCTTCTTCCGCATGACCGAAGATGCGCTGAACGGCAACATTCCCGCCGCGCTGATGTGTCTGGACGGCGTCATCCGCCGCGGATTCGATGCACAGACCTTCATCGGCGGATGGGCCAGCCACCTGCGCGACCTGATGGTGGCCCAGGATGCCGCCACGCTCACGCTCATCGAAGCCGCTCCTGCCGTCATCGACCAGTACAAGCAGCAGGCTGCCAAGTGCGCACCGGCGTTCCTCTACCGCGCATTGGCCATCACCTCCGACTGCGACTTCAACTACCGCAACTCGCGCAACAAGCGCCTCAGCGTCGAGCTTGCCATCGTCAAGGTCTGCCAGCTGCTCCATCCGACGCAGTTGCCGCAACAGGCGCAACCGGCTGCGGCAGCAACGCCATCGGCCAACACAGCGCAACCACACCCCGTCGCCACTCGTCCCGCAGCGCCGCAACCTCCGGTGACAGGTTCTCGGCCAATGCCTCAGCCATCGGCCGTCCCGCCACAGCAACGCCCGATGGGGGCAGCAACGCCATCGGCCAACACCCCGCAACAGCCGCCGCAAGCCGCGCCACGCGTCATGACGAGAAACAGCGGTGTCGGTCTGGGACCAATGTTCGGAGCAAGGGCATCGGCCACACCCGCCCCAAACCAGGCGGCCCAGCAGATGCAGGAAATGAACGAGCCGGTCGAGCCTGACGCGCTTCGGCGCGTGTGGAAAGATTTCATAGCCCAGAATCAGACTGAGAAAATTCTGATCAGCAGTATGGCCGAGGCCATTCCGCAACAGGTCGAAGGGACGACCTACATCTCCCGCGTACCCGGCGAACTGCAACTCAAGGAGATTGAACAGAACAGCGAACGCATCGCGCAATACCTGCGCCGCACGCTGCGAAACTCGCACATCACGGTCAACTACGAGCTCCTGCCCGAAGACGAAAGACCCAAACAGGCCTTCTCGCCCCGCGAAAAGATGCAGGAGATGATTGACGAAAATCCTGCGGTCGATGAACTCATCAAGACCTTCAAGCTGGAGATCGGATAAGGGACATTGGCCAATGAAACAGACACAATAATCCCCGAAAGTCACACAGGAACGACTTTCGGGGATTGCTGTATTTATGCTATAAAGCGTAACTTTATTCAGGTTTCTGCGCCCTGCCACGAGAGACGATGATCAAATCCTCCGGACCATCTTCCTCCACGCCCTCGGCAGCACGTGTGTTACGATAATAATCGTAGCCAGAGTAGTAGTTCACGTAGTCATCGGCACGCAGTTCATACGGATTAACATACTCCGAAAAATCGAAAGAATCCAACTTGCGCAAATCGATGGTGCTCTTGTTCGCGCCGAAATAACCCTGGAAATGGTCGTACGTCAAACGGAAATTCTCAACGACCACATTCATCTCGGGAGCATTGAAATACTCAAACGTAATCACGCCATCGTCAATTCTCCAATCGAATTCGTACTTCGTATATTTCACAGGACTGTTTGCCGGATAGATGTCCACCTCGTAACCCGTGCCACGCGTGCTTCCAAACAGATGGTCTGGGACGAAGTGCATATAGGTATCTTCGGCATAGAACTTGCGGAGCTCCACCTCCTGCTTGTACTTACAGGTATAGCAAGCGTAAAAATCGCCGTGCCATTCGCCCTGAAGCTTCATTGAAATCTTTTCGTCCTCATCGCACGAAGTAAGACCGCTCATGACGGCCAATGCTGCAAATAAGCAACCAAATAGTCTCTTCATAATGTGTGTTTTGTTATGTTTTGTTATGTTTTGAGTTCAGCCGCAAAGGTACTATTTTTTCAGAAATTGGCCAAGAATATAGGCGACAAATCGCCCCAATCACAAGAAAATGGGAGATTTGTCGCCCAAAAGATATAATTTCATTGGCCAATGTCCCTTACATCCCCAGCAGGGCCATCTCTTTTGCGGCCAACAGGAAAGCGGAAATCGACCCCACGACAAAGTTCTCAATAGTCACTGTTTCCGTTTATACATAATAATTTGGGGTTCAATACTCTCCTTGTAAACAAAATAATTTTCCTCAATATAGGCACTGTCCTTTTGATAAGTTACAGGGGTCATGTGATGTGGCGAATATAAAATATATTTGGGACACGCCTTAATTAAATCCATACTTTCATACAACGACTCGTCTCTAAGGGCCATAAATATCAACGGCACTCTATTACAAGGGATAATCTCATTGTACAACAAGACGTTAAAGACATTCTGACCTCCATGCCACGTCAAATTATAGCTCCATATAGAGTCCTTGTCTTCGACATTCAATTCCTGGAACAAGTCTTTTGTATTAAATGCCATAGGATCTTTACATTGCAAATCCCTCCCAACCCGTTTATACGCACCGACTGTAGCTCTTAGCCAATTCTGATACGCAAAGAGTGGTGATGAAAGGAATACGCAAACAGCCAATACCGAAAAAGCTTTATTATCTTGGGCGAATGCATATAACCAATATGAAAAAAATATTACTGGAATCCACGCAATCCAATAGTGTGGATACGCATTGTTACCCAGCAATACAAGAGCGGCCGAAACGGAAGGAACGAGAGGAAATAAAATCCTTCGGTTATTCGAAGTAAAGACAAGAACCAATAATGTCATTAAGAATGGCACATAATTCAGTTTTATCATTTCCATACAGCCTTTCAACAGGCCCTTGATACCCGTTGCATATTTTGCATTGAAGCCAATGAGACCATACCACAAACCAGACAACGCATTGTGATATGAAAACCAAGCAATAAATATCATTGCAATAACAGCGAAACCGGCTGCGATTCCCGCCGACCACTGGAATAGTTCTTGAAACTTTCGCGCCCTCAACATCCATACAAAAATGCCGAAAGCAGGAGCTCCAATAAATGCCACAGCATCATTCGGACGGATAAAGAATGAACAGGCCAAGCAAAGACCGATTGCGACACCATGCAACAAATAATTCCGAGACTTCTCGTTGGCCAATAACAAAAGAATCAAATAATATGCAACCGATATAAAAGGGACATTCCAATCTTCGGTCAAATTTCCATACTCTCCGTAAAAATAGTAGGAATACAGAGTCAACACAATGGCGAAAAAACTTCTTAATGGGGTTGTAAACAATCGGGCACTTTTATACCAACAAAACACGGAAAGGGACAACCCTATCACGGACAAAAGGAACAAGCCATTCCTGCCAGGGACAAGCCATTGGCCGAAAGCCTCAATTGAATAAAGCATCGGTCCTTTGTGATCGAACAAATCGACATAAGGCACCTTACCTTTAAGCAATGCCAGTCCCATCAATTTGAACACACTGCTATCACATTGCTCAATGGTATATAATGGGGACAGTGTTTGAGAAAAGAGCAGCTGATACAAAAAGGCGATTAAAACACACAAGAACACAACGCCCAGTTTATTCAAAGAAATGTTTGATTTCATCGTAAATTTCTATTTATTGTTCCAAAGTCGAACAAAGCCTTGACTCCTATTCTGAAAATGCGCTTCATGTTGATGGAGTTGACGCCTCCTTGACGAGGACGGAACGTGATTGGGCTCCAACCGATGTGATAATTCCAACGGACCGCGATTGCACTTACAGCCACATTTGCCAAATTGTAATCTTGCGGAATAACATCAAGGATTGGCTTCAACCGCTCCACCGACAACAGGCGGAACGGTGTATTGGCATCCTCGACCCACACTTGGAACATAAGCCACACGACGAAACGCAATGTCTTGGTTACTAACAAGCGACTTGCACCATCTTGCCGGCCCCCTCGCGTACCTATCTGGAAATCGTAATTATGGCGATTTTTCCACATTTGCCAAAACTCATCCGGCAAAGTCTGTCCGTCACTATCGGTCTGGAAAATATAATCTGCTTTATTATCAATCGCATAACGATAGAGATAAAGCACCGTCGCTCCGTGGCCAGAGTTCTCCTTGTCGAGTGTTTCGAGAAGCGCGTACTTGGACTGAAGTCCCTGCATGATGGCAAATGTCTTGTCCTGACTACCATCGTTTGCGATAACGAGCTTGGCCACGTTGCCTTCAGCATTAATCTGCTCGCAAATGGGATGCCATTGGGCAATGACATCTGCGATATTTGCCTCCTCGTTATAGGCTGGGAGCACAAAATAAATCTTATCCATTAGGGATTCGCGTTTTAAATGTAATATATTTATTCAGAACAAATTGTATCATAGCGACAATAACAATGGAAACAAGCTTGCACATCACCTCATTCAGACCACCGACCGCGACCATCAGATAAAGCATCACCTCGCTGATGCCCAAGCCTGTCAAGCCAACAGCATAGAAAGAAAAGAAACGGTGTTTCGTCCTGTCCTTGACCCTGAAATTAAAGGAGCGGTTGAGCATAAAGGACATAATGATGCCGACATGAATACTGATGATATTTGCCCAAAGATAAGGCATGACATCAAAATAGCACAACGCGGTATAAACGACGAAATCCAAGGCCGCACAAAAGCCGCCAATTATTCCATACAGGATGAGATTACGAAAACGGAGATAGAATTGTTTAACTATCATAAAATTGCAGATTTCTTTGGACTCATATCCACAGATAGAGACATGCATACATCAGCGTTAGTTTGCGACTGCAAAGGTACTACATTTTTTGTAAATACACAAGTTTTAGTGCAAAATGATTCTCGCGGACATTGGAACATACAAAGACTCGCCAGTGATTTTTATACACGTAATCAATTAACTGTATTACATTGGCCACAAGAAAAGGAGACAAACACCTGTTACCAAGGCTTGTCTCCCATTTTTATTTCATTGGCCAATGCCCCTTACTTCCCCAACAAGACCATCTCTTTTGCGGCCAGGAGGAAGGCGCCGACGCCGAATGGAGCCGTGCTCTTCTGGTCAACGGTCTGGCCGGGGATGGCACGTTCGCCGATAGGTTGGACATAGCCGAGACTGCCGTCGGGTTGAAGCGCCGTCTCGGTGAGGTATTTCCACGCCTTCATGCAGACGGGCATATATTCCTTCTTGGGCAACAGACCCTTGCGGATGCCCCACAGCAGGCCGTAGGTGAAGAATGCCGTACCGCTCGTCTCGGGGCCTGGAGCCTGGTCGGGGTCAAGCATCGAACGTGTCCAATAGCCTTCGAGCTGCTGGCAGGCGGCCACGGCAGCGGCCATTTCGAGGTAGGTCTGGCGGAACTCGTCCATATGGGCATAGTCGGCAGGGAGCTCGTCCATGCAGCGGGCCAGTGCGGCCAATACCCAACCGTCACCGCGTGCCCAGAAGTCCTTTTTCCCGGCCGCTGTCTTGTGCTTCGGATAGATGTACTTGCCGTCGCGGTAGAAGAGGTGCGTCTCCTTGTCGTACATCAGATTTTTCGCGTAGTTCCAGTATTCGAACAGCTTTTCGCCGTACTGCGCATTACCCGTGATGTTGCCCAGACGCACCATGACCGGCATGACCATGTAGAGGCCATCGGCCCACCACCAGTAGTCGTTCTTCGGGGTGCTCATCTCGTACTCCATTACACCGCAGGCGCGTGCGATTTTCTTGACCTGTTCAGGGTCGTTGTCGGCCAATCCTGCGGCCTTGTCGATCTGCCACAGCTCGGCGTACGACTGGAAACAGATCTGCCAGTCGCCGAAGAGCACGAATTCGGGCTTCTCGCCGTAGCTGTATTTCCATTTGGTGGTGTCGTTCGATGTCGCACCC
>JAEEGL016765640.1_pt1 | contig 14007 bp, 13 predicted proteins | sample 9134231 | NCBI WGS metagenome assembly JAEEGL01 (sample SAMN16246548, study PRJNA631951) | gut metagenome | biome: gut microbiome; feature: rumen; material: fiber-attached | host: Bos | place: Iran: Karaj | collected 2018-10
CATCGGCTGAATTCACCGTCACCTGCGGCAGGGAAGGCGCTGAGCCTGCCCTCATTGAGGAAGTCAAAGGTCTCCTTCTTGAAAGAGCCGAAGCCAAGAAGAACAGAGACTTCGCGAAAGCCGATGAAATACGCAGCAGACTGACAGAAATGGGCATCTCCATAACAGACTCGAAAAACGGAGTGTCCTGGTCCTGACCATTAAAAATATGACGCCCAGAGAGTTTGAACCGCTCTCTGGGCGTTTTTCATACTTCGAGAATTTTCAGAACCTTTATAAAATTATCCGGGAGCTCCGCTTCGATCCGCAGCTCCTCCCCGCTCACCGGATGTCTGAATACCAGCGCGTGGGCGTGCAGCATCTGACCCGGTATAAGGTCGGGATGATGCTTCTCGAATGCGGTCTTCCCGCCGCCATATACCGTGTCACCCATGAGGGGATGTCCGGTATATGACATGTGCACCCTTATCTGGTGGGTGCGCCCCGTTTCAAGGACCGCCCGCGCGTAGGTGAATCCCCTGTATCTCTCCAGCACATGCCAGTGGGTGACGGCTTCCCGGGACCGGCCCTCCGACGGTTTCAGGACCGCCATCTTCTTCCGGTCGTTCGGATGTCTTCCTATCGGGGCATCCACCGTCCCGTCGTCTTCCTTCAGGTTTCCCGTGACTATCATCAGGTATTCACGGTGCATGGTGTGATCCTTCAGCTGCTCTGACAGTTTCAGATGCGCCTCATCCGTCTTCGCAATGCATATGAGACCTGAAGTGTCCCGGTCGATCCGGTGCACTATCCCGGGCCTGTTCACTCCCCCGATCCCCGAAAGCGAATCCCCGCAGTGGTACATAACGGCGTTCACCAGTGTCCCGGTCATATGTCCGGGCGCCGGGTGCACCACCATGCCCGCGGGCTTGTTCACCACCACGACGGAACCGTCCTCGTATCTTATGTCGAGAGGTATGTCCTCCGGCACCGCCTCGTACTCAGTAGTCTCGGGAACGGATACTTCTATCCGGTCTCCCGCACATATCCTGTAGTTCTTCGGTCTCCTGGCGCCGTTGACGGTCACTGATCCGCCCTCGATGAGCTTCTGCGCCCGGGACCGGGTGAAGTCCGTGATCCCCGCCACGAAGCTGTCGAGTCTTTCCCCGTCGGTGCCGGCTTGTGCCGAAATGACATCCTCGGGATCCGGCAGGCTGTCAAACTTAACCGTCATCCTCGCCCTCATCGGTATCTTCCAGGGCAGCCCTTCTCCTTTTGAATTCCCGTATCTCCTCGATGATCAGGCTGATGATGAGAAGTATGCACCCTATGGTCACGAACGAATCGGCCACGTTGAATACATAGAAGTTTATGAACCTGCAGTCTATGAAATCGATCACGTATCCGATCCTTATACGGTCTATCATGTTTCCGATGCCGCCGCCGACCACGAAGGCCGCTGCAGTCATCATCCATTTATTGTCTCTTTTTGAGATGAACACCGCCGCCCATACGGTCAGACCTATGATGGCAACGACGGAGAGCACCATGAACACCCACCGGTGCGAGCTCAGTATCCCGAAGGCAGCTCCTTCGTTGTTCACCCTCGTCAGGTGCAGTACGTCCTTTATGACCGGGAAGGTATCCCCTACCTCAGGCAGGTTCACTGATACAAAATACTTGCTGACCTGGTCGACTATCACGACCGCTACAGCCAAAATCGCAAAAACTAACATGTTGCCTCTTTATCAGAATGTGTGTTTCTTTGGATTTGAAGGTTCCTCAGCCGGAATGATCGGCTGGCGCTTGATCTCTTCCACGTTTTTCACCGGATTCATTTTTCCGAATACGATGTCGAATTCCTCCGCCGTATCGGATCCCTCGGAGTCTCCGAAAAGCGCGTCCAGGTCGTCCGGGCCGAAATCGTCGTCATAGAAGTCCTTCGACTCGTCGTCGGTGAAGAAATCGTCAAGGTTCAGCGCGACGTCCGTCGTGCTGGTGGAGTCGGATCCCGAGGCCCCGCTGCTGCCGCTCTCCTCAAGGTCTGCCGAGAAGTATCTTTTGAGCTTGCTCAGCTCGTCCTCTTCGTCAGGCATCGGCTCCTCTTCGAAGAATTTGAGTCCCTCTATACTTTCATCCGGCGTTTTGTGCGGCTGTTCCGGCTCCCCAGCCGGCTCCTCTGCCGGCTCTTCAGCCGGCTCTTCAGCCAGGTCCTCTGCCGGGCTTTCAGCGGGTATGTCCTCTGCCGGCATCTCATCGGCTTCACCGAATATCTCGTCCGCAGCGGCCGTATCGAATCCGTCAGGGGAGTCACTGTCCTCCTCCGGGTCTGCTCCGTCCGTCCCGCCGAAGAGTTCGTCCATGTTGAAGAAGTCGTCGAGCTCCCTGTGCTCTTCCGGCTCTTCCTCCGTAACGGGCTCCGCGGGCTGATCACCGGAATCGTCTTCCGCGAACAGGTCATCTCCGGGCAGTCCGTCTTCCGGGACCGGCTCCTCTGCCGCCTCTTCAGCCGGCTCTTCAGTCATCTCTTCAGTCGACTCTTCAGTCGCCTGTTCGTTCAGCTGCCCGTCTTTCTCTTCCGGGAACAGTTCATCCCACAGGGTCTCTGGGATATCTCCTTCAGGTATCTCTTCTTCCGGAAGATCTTCTTCCGAAAGATCCTCTTCCTGGAATTCCTCTTCAGGAAAGTCCTCTTGCGTGAACTCTTCCGGAGTTTCTTCCGGGATCTCTTCCTCCGGAATCATCTCCTCTGTCAGTTCCTCCGGGAAATAACCGCCGTCGCCGGCCGTGTTCTCCGCGGTATCGTATATGGATCCGCCGGTCCCGTCTGAGGTGCCTGGCTCATCCGCGGCGAAATAGTCTTCCCCGTCCGCGCCGGCCTTGCCGTCCTCTTCTCCGGGCGCCGGTTCGTCTCCGAAGGTCAGCCAGGAAAAATCGCTGTCTTCCGCGGTCTCCGCCGGCGCCTCTCCGGATACCGTCTCAAAGAAGCTGTCCGGATCCTCTCCGGCCTCATCCTTCACGTCTTCATGACCCGGCTCGGTATCATACAGTCCCGTTTCCGCGGGGACATCGCCGAATTCGCCGGGATCGAACTCATCTCCGAACTCTGATGCGTCACCGGCCTCTCCCGGCTCCTGTTCCACGGTATCCGTCTCATAATCGAACTCCGGATACTCTTCCTCCCCTTCATCTGCGGGCAGCAGCGCCTCAGCGCCTTTCGCTATGTTCTCGATGGACTCGATATGGCTGTTGTATTCCTCGAAGAGCCTGTCGCGGAAAGCGATGATCTCCCCGTACATCTTTCCGGCTGATTCACGGACTTTTTCAGACGCCGTCCTGGCATCGTCCGTCTCGGCCTTCGCGGCTTCGATTATCCGCCCGGCTTCCTCCCGGGCGCCCGAGAGGATCAGCTCGCGTTCTTCGTACGCGGCCTCCTCCGCCTTCCTCAGGATCTCATCGGCCTTTGCCTTTGCAACCTCCGCAGCCTCTTCCGCTTCCCTTGCCGCGTTCTCAGCCGCGGTCGGTCCGGCGGGCTGCTGTTTCACTGCAGCGCGGTCCGCTTCATAAGAGGCCAGCTTGTCTTCCAGCTCCTGGGCATAGTTGTTCATTTCGTCGAGCTTTTTCAGTACCAGCGTGAGCTTCCTGCCGTAATCGGCGGCCGTCCGCTCCACTTTGGCATATTCGGCATCCAGATAGGCGATGTACTCATCGACCTCTTCCGGGGCATATCCCCTGATGATCTTTGAAAAGTTCTTGTCCTTGAAGTTCCTTGCCATAAAACGCCTCCGTACTGTTTGATCATATTAGATGTATTTGCTGCAGACTATCCTGAGTCTTCCGCTCCGGGTCTCCCCGGTGTCTTCCCCTATAATGTATTTCCCGTATCCCCTGACAGACAGTATGTCGCAGGGCGCCACCTGTGAATCCGGCTTCAGGTCCGGCACGTATGACCTATCCACCAGCCCCGCCCGGATGAGCTCCGCTGCTGCCTCCCGGGACTTTCCGGTTATGGCCTTGACGATGCAGTCGAGTCTTCTCGACGCGACGGTCAGAACCGTATCCTCGAACTGTCTCGGGATCTCGAACAGAGGATCCGGATCCAGCGCCTCCGCCTTCACGGCGTCGCGCCCGATGCTCCTGAGTTCAGAACAGACGTAGTCCGATATCTTTCCGGATACGAAGACCAGAGCCTCCCGGTCGGATACGGGGCATATGTCGCCGATATACTCCCGGCCCACTCCGAGGCTCATAAGTGCTCCCAGACAGTCACGGTGGCCGAGACGGCCGTATCCGCTGCCGCTGATCCGTATGAGCCTGATCCCGATCTCACCGGCCAGGTCCGGCCGGGATGCCAGGAATTCCGAGAACCGGAGATTCCGTTCGGTATCGAGGGGCATCGCGTGGGGAGGTGCATCGGGCACTTCCCATTCTGGCAAAAAAACCGTGGCGCACCTTTCGGCACCACGGCTGCCGCCCCAAAAGAAGCATCTGGAAATTCCGTTTCCGATACGGGCGATTAGTTCATTGTAAACATCAATCTTTTCTGCAGGCGAAAGGAAATTAGTCGCCGCGACGGCATAATCCGACTCGCGGAACTTGTCAAGGGACCTTGAAACATTGACAGAAACATTCATTGTTATCCTTCAGAAACTGCATGCGAAGCTGAGCAGCGCAAGAATGACCACCGTGACTATGAAAGGTACGTCTACCGGTGAGCCCTCGAACCATCCGAACCTGTCGAACAGGGTCCTGACAGGCAGGGTGAGCGTGTCGGTGATCGCGTATATGACCCGGGCGAACCCGTTGCCGTCGTCCAGGCCTAGCCAGCTCATGACGGCCCTGATCATCATACATACCAGCAGAGCGTCGAGAAACACCGACGCCGCGGTCCTGATCACATAGAATACGTTATCCAAGGTCTAATGCGCTCTCAGCGGGCGGATCAGTTGAAATCCGCGAAATCGTCCAGGCCGTTGTCCGGTTCGGGTTCCGGTTCGGGTTCAGGCTGGGGCTCCGCCTTGCGCTGTGTGACCTTTGCCTCTCCGACGTCCACGTTGGAGGGAGTGATCACGTATGCGCTGGTAGCGATCCTTCTGAGGTTTCCGCCGATGGAATATGCAACGCCCGAAAGGAAGTCGATGAGTCTGCGGGATGCTTCCTTGCTGGTGTTCTCAAGGTTGAGGACGACGGTGCACTTGTTCAGGAGATGGTTCGCGATCTGGGATGCGATCTCCGTATCATATGTCTGCGGGGGACGTACGACCTGCATCTTTATATTGGCGCCGGAAAGGCTGATGCCTCCCTGGGGGCCCATATTCACATGCTGGTTCCCTACGGGCTGATACTGAGCGGCAGGGCCGTTCGCCAGCTGAACGTCGTTGTCATTGACGTCATCCGCGTATCCGTCGTTATTGTCAAAACCGTTGTAGTAGTCTTCCTCGTAGTTGTCGTCATAGACCTCATTGGAACCGGTAACCTTCTTAAGTCTGTCCATGATACCCATATATATGCCTCCGTTTCTGCCTTTTGCGGCAGGAATGATTTTTAAACTAGTACTTTCTCGAGCCGAATATCGCGCTGCCGACCCTGACCAGATCCGAACCCTCCTCGATGGCGCATTCGAAACTGTCGCTCATTCCCATCGACAGCAATACATGCTCTCTCATATTATGCAATTTTTTTCCGAAATTGTCAACAAATAATGTATAAGATTCTCTAAAATATTTGCGGAACTCGGCCTCGCTCCCGCATTTCGGAGCCATGGTCATCATGCCGCATATGCGGATCCTGTCAAAACCGCCGAGACGCTCCAGAAACCCGCCGACTTCACCGGCGAACACACCGGATTTCGACTCCTCCATGCCGATGTTGACCTCTATCAGAACGTCCTGGACCGCGCCGCGCTTCTCGCATACGCGCTGGATCTCAGCGGCGAGCCTCTCGGAATCCAGGGAATGGATCAGCCCCGCCCTGCCGGCCACGTATTTCACCTTGTTCGTCTGAAGGTGGCCTATGAAATCCATCCGCGCCCCCGCGGAGGTGACGGCGTCGTATTTCGCCGTGAACTCCTGGGCCCGGTTCTCTCCGCAGAGATCCAGCCCGAAGTTCTCGATGAGATATATGACGTCCTCCGGATCCACCGTCTTCGTGGCCGCAAGGAGCTTCACTTCCCTGCCGCCCCGCTTCTGTTTCGCTTTCTCTATCCTTTCAAGGACCCTCAGGTAATTGTCCCTGAGTTCTGCTTTTCTTGCTTCCGTCATTTCTGCCTTCCCTGTATCAGTCCACAACCTTGCCGCTGTATATGCCTGTCCCTTCCACCACTATGACGTCGTTCTGCCTGATCCACTGGTATTCCTGCCCTTCGGGGGACACAGGCGACGCCGTGGGATCTGCGTCCTCGGGGTTTCCGGTGCAGATCACGTACCCGTCCCCTTCGTAGATGACGCTGACGCGGCGGAACTCGATGGACACCTTGTTCTTGATATATACTCCCTGATACCCGTCGACGACTCTCAGCGCCGTCATCGGGATCCTGAAGCCGGTGTATTCCATCAGGTCTATCCTGACAGGCTGCTTGCGCGTATAGTCAAAATCCTTCGGCATCATGCCGCAGCTGAATACGCCGAAATGCTTCTCCCCCGCCTCGTCCGAGACCACTTTCTCCAGTTTCATCCTGAGACTCAGGTTGTTGTAGGGGAAGAAGACCGGATACGTGCTGTTCTCCTCCAGATACTGTATCTGGGTGACCTCGCAGACGATGTACCACTTGTACCCGCGAACCAGGGTGCCGACGCATTTGTCGGGGACCGAGGGCTCGGCCGAAGTCAGGATCCCGCTCAGTCTGCTGAACGTGGCGTCCTCCAGCTGCGATACGGAAAAATCGCTGCCGTATCCGTCGTATTCCGAGAAATAGTACCCGGCTCCTATGGCCGATATGGTCTCCGTCCTTGCGCCGAGCTGCGTCTTCAGCGCCTCCCTTTCCCTTGTCAGCTCCGTGATCTGGCTTTCGATGCTTGTGTTCTCGCCGGTGAGTATCTCTTTTCTCTTCACCCCCAGGAGCACCGTCGATTTCAGCTTCCCGGCGCCGGAAAGATCCCCTTTCTCCGCCGATTCGCGGATGGCAAGGAAATCGTCGTAGATCTCCTGATCAGCGCTCTGGGCCGAATAGGTGTATCTGTTCTCTCCGCTGCTCTTTTCGAGCAGCTCTATCTGCGCGTCAAGCTCCGCCATGCGCCGCATGACCTCGGGGGAGTCGTTGGTGTATATCTCAGCTATCTTCTGTCCGGCGGAGACCTTGTCCCCGTTGCCCACGGCCCTGACGATGCCGCCGCCGGCCGATGAGGCGAAGACCGGGGTCTCGTCCCTGAATATGTACCCCTCCGTGGATTCCGTCTTGCTCACCGATTCCAGCACGGCGTCCGAGAGTTCTATCTGGGGCGAGAATTTTCCGAAGATGTAGTAGCAGGCGAAGACTATGGCCACGACGGCAGCGATGCAGACAAGTATTGTCGCACCGGTCCTGCCGAGATACTTTTTGTCATATCTTTCCGACAGCTTCACTTCTTCTCACCCCTTTCCCTTTATCTTATATTTTCATGCCGCAGTCACAGCACGAACAGCTTCTCCTGCTTTATTTTCATCGTTCCTTCCCCGCACTGCAGGACCCTGCCCAGCGCGAAGAACCTGCCGTCTTCGAACAGCGTGACCAGGGACCCTTCCCCGGGCTCCGGTCCCGTATGTCCTATCTCCGGCTTCATTCCGTTCCTTATCTCTGCCGCCTGCTTCGGGTCCAGCCTGACGGCAGGCAGGTCTGCGAAGGCGGATTCCACGGGAAGGAGCGCGGCTGTCCTTTCCTCAGGGGCCATCCCCTCAAGCTCCTCCGCCGTCACCGACTGATCCAGGGTGTATGCCCCGGACGAGATCCTCTCTAGGGATCCCATCGCGGCCCCGCATCCCAGGGCCCTTCCTATGTCGGCGCACAGCGTCCTTATGTATGTTCCCTTGGAGCACTCCACGTACAGCCGGTAGGTGTCTTCCGAAAGCCTCACGGCCTCTATCTTGCCTATGCGGACCTTCCTTGGTTCCCTTTCGACCTCGATGCCCCGCCTCGCCAGGTCCACCAGCTTCCGCCCGTTCACTTTAAGCGCGGAATACATGGGCGGGATCTGGGTTATCTCTCCGGTGAACACCCCGATCTTCTCCAGCACCCGGTCCTCCCCGGGGATATCGTCAGACCGTGAAAGCACCGTCCCGGTCACGTCCTCGGTGTCCGTCTCAAGGCCCAGCCGCATGGTGCACACGTAGGCCTTGTCATGTTCCGTCAGGTACTCCGAGGCCTTGACCGCCCTGCCCACGAGGATGACGAGCACCCCCGTCGCCATGGGATCGAGAGTCCCCGTATGGCCTATCTTCCTTGTGGAAAACAGCTTCCTGCACCGGCTGACCATGTCGTGGCTCGTGACTCCTGCGCACTTGTTGAGGACCAGGATGCCCATGGGTTCGGAAGAGAATTCACTGCTCATCCGGTGTCTTTTCCCTTTCCTCTTCTATCTTCTTTATGAGCGCCGATATCTCGGCGCCGCGCTTCATGCCCTCGTCCCTGACGAAGGTGATCTCCGGGGTCTGCCGAAGATTGATGGTCTCGGCCAGCCTCGACCTGAAGAAGGGCGCCGCGGACTTGAGTCCCTTTTTCAGCTCCTTCTCGTCGCATTCGCCGTATACCGAGTAATATATCTTCGCGTATTTAAGGTCCGCGGAGACGTCCGAGCCGGTGATGCTTATCATGGCTCCGGAGACCCTGGGATCCTTGACTTCCCGGATGATGCGGGCGCATTCCTCCGTGAAGGCCCCGTCGATCTTGTTCTTTCTGTATCCTGCCATTGGTCTTTCTCCCGTTATTTCAGATAATCCGGAAGGAACTCCGTGCTTATGCATCCGAGCACTATGTCCCGCGCCACCTCGTATGTCAGCGCCTGCCCGTAAATAGCGGGGCTTGCCAGACCGTGGGTCGATGCGATGTCAGCCGTGTACATGTCGAGGGGATACACCCTCGTGTTGTACCAGTTCCAGTCGTAGTAGATGACCGTTGGGGTAAGGAGCGGGTCCGTTATCTCATACTTTCCGCCCACCAGGGAGATGTCGAAGGACAGCATCCCTCCCACAAGGGTCATGGGTGAGGCCTGGCCGCAGGCGAAATTGCCCAGGGAGAATATGCACAGGGTCCTGTTCCCGTCTTTGCCCTCGATCCATTCCACGGGCTCGAGGCAGTGGGAGTGGTGCCCAAGTATCACAGCTGCCCCGTTGTCCGCTATCACCTGGGCGAGATGTCTCTGGTCCGGTATGGGATCATACGTATACTCTATGCCCCAGTGCATGGAGACTATGGTCATGTCGGCAATCTCCTTCGCCCGCTGCATGTCGGACACGATCCTGTCCTCGTCGATGTACGGGACCACCATCTCGGAACCGTACGGAAGGGTTATCCCGTTGGTGCCGTATGTGTACGACAGCCAGGCGATCCTGAGACCGTCGTATTCGGTGACCCTTATGTCGTCGTAGTCGTTCTGGTCGTAATGTCCGCCGAGAAGCGTGACAGGCTGCCCGTGCCAGAAGTCCAGCGTGCTCCTGTAGCCGCTCTCGCCCTTGTCAAGCTCATGGTTGTTGGCCATGTTCACGATGTCGTAGCCTATCTCCACAAGGTCGAGCCCCAGCTGCTGCGGGCAGTTGAAGCAGGGATAGCCCGAATAACCGAATTCCGCTCCCGCCATTACGGTCTCCTGGTTTATGAAGGCGATGTCAGCCTCTTCGATGTACGGCCGTATATACTCGTACATCGGCAGAAAATCGTATTCCTTGCCTGCCGCCGGGCCGCGGATGGCCGCGTCCATGTAGATGTTCGGATGTATCAGGTTGTCGCCGCAGGCGATCACGTGCAGAAGGACTCCGTCCACCGGCTCCACCTTGTCCGCGGTCTCTATCATCCTGTCCGGGATCAGCTTTTGCTCAGGCGGATAGGAAGGCGCATCCGTCTCCCTTTCCCGGGTGTCGTCCGCACTCTCCTGCGTATCGGTCTGCTGAGGCACTGCCTCGCTGCACGCGGGCATCATGAGGACCGCCGTCATGAGCAGGACCGCCGCGGTCACCAAAGCGATCAAAAATCTGTATCTTGTCATTTTTCCTCCAGTCTGCGAGGGTCATAACCATTCCTCTTCATCTTAATATTATACCAAAGCGCCGGCGGTAATGCAATACGCGCGTTCCGCTGCACAACGGCATATGTAGTGAAAATCCCGCGGCATATCGCAAAATACAGTACAACACGCCGGGATTTTGTGATATAATGGTATTCGGAAAGATATCGGAAGAAAAAAAGACCACCGGAGGACATCAATGTCTATTGTCAAGCTACTACACACAGGCGACATCCATCTCGACAGCCCGTTTTCCGGCCTGAGCCCCAGAAACGCGGAGATCCGCAGGAACGAGCTCAGGGCCTCCTTCACGTCGATGATGACCTATGCGAGGATGAACTCTGCCGACATGATACTTATCGCAGGGGACGTCTTCGACGGGGAATACATCACGGGGGAGACCCTCAGTCTCATGCAGAGCGAGTTCGAGAATTTCGGGAAGCCCGTCTTCATAGCCCCCGGCAACCACGACTGCGCGTCGTCTGCCAGCGTATGGCAGAAGAACGTGTTCCCGAAGAACGTCCATGTGTTCAGATCGGAGGAGCTCAGCTGCGTGAAGACCGAATCCCCCGAGGCCTGCGTATACGGATACGCGTTCTGCGGACGGGAGATGACCGAAGTCCCCTTCAGGAACGCCGCGGTCGCCGACCCCGGGAAGATAAACATCCTCCTGGGCCACTGCGACATGGTGAGCCCGCGGCAGTCCAACAACTGCTGTCCCGCGACCCGGGACGACCTCGAGAACTTCGGGGCCGACTACTCCGCCCTGGGGCATATACACAACCCTCCGGAACCCGGTCCCGACGGCAAGTGGTGCTACTGCGGCTGCCTGGAGCCCCGCGGATTCGACGAAAGGGGCCCGAAGGGCGCCTGCATGGTGGAGATAAGGAAGGAGAACGGCATCTCCGAAGTCACGGTGAAAAGGGTGCGCTTCTCGAAGAAGAGGTATGAGACGGGCGAGCTCTCCGTGGAGGGGGCTTCTTCCATGAGCGAGGTCAGGGACATGATCTCGGACTTCATGGAGTCCTCGAAATACGGGGAGGACACCTTGCTGTCCCTGGACCTCACCGGAACCGTGTCCCCGTCCCTGGTGATAGACACGGAATCCCTGGAAGAGTCCGGGTTCCCCGTCTTCTCGCTCAGGGTGAGGGATCTCACGAGCCCGGAGATTGACGAGAAGGCCCTTGAGAGCGACATAGGAATAAGGGGAGAGGTCTACAGACTGCTCTCCGAAAAACTGGAATCGGACAATCCGAGAGAAAAAGAGATCGCCTCCAGAGCCCTGAGATACGCCATCCGGGCGCTGGAAGACGGGACCGTGTGAGAGGAGGACGCCAATGATCATAAAATCGCTGCATATAATCGCGTTCGCCGGGGTACGGAACCGGGACATCACCCTCTCGAGCGGAGTCAACGTCATAGACGGAGCCAACGAGTCCGGCAAGTCCTCCATCGCCATGTTCATAAAGTTCATATTCTACGGTCTGTCGTCCAGATCCCCGAAGAACGAGCTTTCTGAGAGACAGCGGTACATGAACCGGGACACCATGAGGGCCGAGGGATTCATCATAGTGAGGACCTCGGAGGGCGTCCAGTACAGGCTCGAAAGGTCCCTTGATCCCACCCACGAAAAGATCCGCATAGTAAACCAGGCGACGGGGGACACCGTGAGCGCCACGGATCCCGGGGAATACTTCTTCGGAGTCCCGGAGGAGATATTCACCGAGACATGCTTCGTGGCCCAGGCGTCTGCCGTCAGGCCGGCTCCGGCCAAGCTGGGGAGGACCGCTCCCCAGTCGTCAGCCATAGAGAACCTGCTCTCCTCCGCCGATGAGAACATAGACATCTCGCGGGCCATAAAGAAACTGGACGAATCCCGCCGGGAGCTGCTCCACAAGCGGGGAGAGGGCGGAGAGATCACCGAGCTCAGGAAGAAACGGGCGTCCCTTGAGACCGAACTGCAGGAAACCGTGGAAAAATCCGGGGAGATCGTATCCGCGGGCACTTCCCTTCAGGAGATCAGCCGCAGGATAACGGAGCTCGAGAAGTCCAAACAGAACTACGACAGCGTCTTCTCTGCCGTGGGCAAGCTGACGCTGAAGAAAAAGCTCGACGAGCTCGAGGACGCCGGCCGGGAGATCGGCGAGATCTCCGGGACCCTGAAGGAGCTCGATTCCTCGGTCCTGGGGAACGGGTTCGAGCAGAAGATACTCCGGGCCGAGGACGCCATCCTGGATTACGACGAAGCCTGCGCCCTTTACGCGAGCCACAACTTCGACGGTGTGGTGGACGTGGAAGACGGACCCGCGCCGGACTATGACGAGGCGGTCGAGCAGGTATATGACGCGTCCCACAGCTCGAAGGTGTGGTTCAGGCTTGCATTTGGTTTTATAGCTGCATTTTTAGTTTTTATGGCTGCGACCATCGTTATGGATATATACCATGTCGGTGTCCAACCGATACTGTTTGCATTCGGTGCCGGTGCGCTCGCGCTCGCCATTCTGTTCTTTATCCTTTATGTAGTCAAAAAGAAAAAACTCAACAGGCTCCTTAACGAATGGGATGTCTCGTCGGAGGATGAGATAGAAGCCGCGGTGGCCGAGCAGACTGACAGATTCAACTACAACCGGGAGATGAGCGGTCTCAGGTCCCGGATCAACGAGAACCTCGACGCAGCCCAGGTGAGGTACGGGGAAGCGGAGGAGACCATTGCCGAGCTGGCGGAAGCGGCGCAGATACAGCCTTCTGAAGACATATACCGGACCATCGAGGACCTGAAGGCCGTGGCGGCAGACATCGCCCGGGAGAGAGAGGCCATGCTGTCGAAGCTCAACAACCTGACCGGCCGTTCCGAGATCCTCTCGAAGCAGCTTGAGGATCTGGACCGGGCGAAGATCAGTGATGATTACAGCCGGGTCATGGAAACGAAAGTCGGACAGATGGCGGCGTCGGCCCTGAAGAGCAAAGAGACGCTGGTGAAGCTGAACGAAGCCAGGAAGGATACCGAGGATTCCCTCGCAGCCTTTCAGAAGAGGCGCGGCGAACTGGAACTCAGGCTTGCCCAGCTGGGCAGGCTCGGCAGGACGCCTGACGAGATCGAGACCCTGATCCGCTCCCTCGACGACAGGATAGAGGAACTGACCCTGCGGCATGAAGCCTTCGAGCTGGCGGCAGCGTCCATAACGAAAGCAGGCGAGAACGTCAGATACAGCATAATCCCGAAGATATCGGAAAGCGCCTCGAAGATCATATCGGCGGCCACCGAGAAGTACTCCACCATGTCTCTCGACAGCAGCTTCAGGTGCGGCATAGGCACCTCCGAAAGCACCGTAGCCTCCGATTTCCTCTCCCACGGCACCAGCGACCTTGCCTACATATCCCTTCGCCTCGCTCTGGCCGACGAGGTCTTCAGCGGGGAGAATCCCGTCGTGATCTTCGACGAGAGCTTCGCCCACATCGACAGCGAAAGGATCAGGAACATCCTGAGGATGCTGTCGGTCAAGGGCTCGGAATACCAGTTCGTCATATTCACCTGCAGGAACGAGGAGAAACAGGCTGCGGCGGCGCTGGACTGCAACCTGATCTCCCTGTGACCCCATACGATAGACCCGAAGACAAAGGGCTGCCGTTCTGAATGAACCGCAGCCCTTTCCGTATTCCTTTTTTCTTTTATCTCAGCGCTCCGAGAGCTCTGTATGTGATGAGGATGGCCTGCTCGGTCGTCAGGTCTCCGCCCGGGTTGAACCTGCCCTGGCCCACGCCGTTGATGATGCCCGCGTGTACCGGCCAGCCGAGCTCGGAGTCTGCCCATGCGTAGTTGTCGGTGATATCGTTGAAC
>JAEEGL010251698.1_pt1 | contig 14006 bp, 4 predicted proteins | sample 9134231 | NCBI WGS metagenome assembly JAEEGL01 (sample SAMN16246548, study PRJNA631951) | gut metagenome | biome: gut microbiome; feature: rumen; material: fiber-attached | host: Bos | place: Iran: Karaj | collected 2018-10
CCGTTCATAGTCCTTGATTGTCAGGTATCCACTTTGATAAAGCAAGGGCAATGCATCTTCCATCGCTTCTGTCGGGACATCGAAAGCTGAAGACGCGGCTTCAAGACGATCCAAAGAGGTAATGTCGGTATGGAACTTCTGGATGATCAAGGGGTCGGTTCTTCCGATCACTCGTACAGCCGTTCACTGAGAACGACCTCAACCGCGTCACTATCTGTATCGCCGAGTAAACTAGGATGTGTCAGATTTCGACACTTCCCCAATACAATTTCAGGGAGCCCCGTTAGGAGCTCCCTGATTCTATTATAGCATTGCGATTTCCTCTTCCGTCAGATGAAGGCCTTGATGTCCACACGGTTGTACTTATCGTCGCTGTTCTCCTGATTCGACTCACTCTCCAGGAGTTCCTCGATCTTCACCTGCTCCTCGAAAAGCACGTAGCCGATTACTACCATTTCTATAAGACTCTCAGATTTCATTATAGCTTTGCGATTTGAACGCTGTGCATAGATACGAACTATTTTTGAATATTCCAAATAATTCTTTCTTTTTTTCTGCAGAAATCTTGTTAAAAGGAGTGACTTTTGGCATAGCGTTGGCAAGGGGTTCGCATAGCGTTGCCATACTCTAGGCATACCCTAGGCATACTAAAACACTATGGTTGAGTATGGCTAGAGTATGCCTAAGGTATGCGAAGGGTATGCGAAGGGTATGCGAAGGGTATGCCTAGAGTATGCCTGTAGCTTGTGACCTAACTCTGATGATGACTTATACAGCAATTTAGTCAAAAGGTAACAATTCTTGACAATTTGACTGACGATAAGTTGCCGTGGTTCGCCTAATTATTTGGAGAACATATGTTAATTGGCTCATGAACATATGTTCGTTGGCCAATTAACATATGTTCGTGCTATTCTTCACCCAGTTCGAACTCACCGGAAACGGTCAATTCGAGAGTGTATTCAGCATTGGAGTGGATGATGCATGACTTGTTGAACGAGCCACTCTTATAGACACCGTGGTCGTAGGTCACGCTGATAGTGTCCATCTCGCCGGGCATCACAGGACGCTTCGGGTATTTTGCACGTGTACAACTGCAGTGGGTCTCGATATAGTCGATGACCAGCGGACCGTCACCGTGATTCTCAAAGATAAAATCATGCGTGAGCATTTTCAGCTCCGTCTGTACACCGAAATTATGGTATTTGCCGTCAGGGAAGATGATGATGGCTCTCGTCTTCACGGAGTCAGCGTTGACGGTCACAGAGTCCTTGGCCTCCGGCTTTCCCTTGCCGGAGGACTTGCTGCCACAGCTACAGAGCAGGACAGCTGCAAAAAATATATAAACTAACTTCTTCATATCACAATTATTTCACCATTATCTTACGGGTCGATCCGTCTTCGTATTTCACGATGTTGATACCTTTCTGCGGACGGATCAGCCGTTGTCCGTTAGGGGTATAGTAGGCTACAGGCACCCTGTAGGCGGAGGCCTCGGCAGAACGGATGCCCGAGGCGACATAGTAGTGGTAGCTCACCACCTCGCTGACCTCATCACCCTTCACGGCGTATGCCCTGAGCTCCACCTCCTGACTGATAGTGATCGGACCGGTATAGAGCTGGCGTGTGCCGTTCTCGTCGCAGGGACAACTGCCGTCGAGGGTATAGTAGATGACGGAACCTTCCGTTGCACAGCTGAGGGAGACAGTCTCACCGGCATCCACACTCGTACCACTGATGCGTGAGGCCGTAGGCGCTTCCACGCTTTCGTCACTGCTTCCCAGGACACGGATGATGGTCTGTGCCGTGGCACTCGTCTCCTCCATCGTGAAGTTGACAAAGGTCTCACCCGGCATCACGCCCTTGACAGAGAACTGTGCCTTGCCCTCGCTGTCGAAGGTAGCCGTCTCCGTGAGGGTGAGGAAACCGTCGACAGCAACCGTTGCCTTCACCTTCTTGCCCTCTGCCGCCTTTGCAGGACTGGCAGTGACGTAGAAGCTGCGGTTCTCATCCTCCCTGACATTCAGGCGAGGCGCAACATCGAGCGCACGGATCTCACGAACGACAGTAAACGACTGTTCGTAGTCGTTCTGCATCTGCAGTCCCGCATAGCTCTCCACCTGGCGGCGGATGAACAGGCCTATCTTCTCACCTGTCTGGAGCTGACTTGACGGACGGAGCAACAGCCGGCTGACATACGACGAGTCGCTGTTCCATGCCTTACCCTCGTTGAGCCGTTCGATGGTGCATGCCACCTTCTGAGCGCCCTTTGTCAGCCAGATATTATCGGCATTGAGGGTCTTGGGACGCATGTACTTGTTGAACTCCACTTCGATGCCGTCCTCGTAGGCACGTGCCGTCTTTACGTCGGGCAGCGCCTTCTGTACGATGCCGATGTTCACGTCGAGCTGTGGCGGCGGCACGGGCAACCAGTCACTGTAGGCTGTCTCATAACCGTCCTTTTCCACCTTCACCTGCCAGAGTCCCTTGGGCACGTCCCACTGGTACTTGCCTTCGGCGTCGGTATAGAGCGGGTTCTGCTGTCCGTACTCGGCAGCATCCCACTTCACGGCCTCGTTGTGGTAGTCGCCCCACTCGTCGTAACCCTCGTTCTTATAATAGATGGTGGTGGTGGCATTCTCCACGCGGTTGTCGGTCACGCCCTCATATATAAATCCTGACGGGTCAAAAACTATCACCACTCCCATATCCTTGAGGTTCTGACGCTGTCTTGCCTCCATCAAGTGCTGTGCACGTACCTTCTTCTTCCATTTCTCGTTGTCGCCCTCACACTCCAAGGCATCCACACGTTGCTGATACTCCAGAAGTCTGCGGTCATAATCCTTCTGGAAAGCATCACCAGCGATAATCTTTCCTACCTCAGCGAGGATAAGCGTCGGCGGTACGGCAATAGCCAGCCATCCGGTGACTGCCGCTCCCGATATACCCTCGAGCACACCAAGGTTGAATACCTCCACCGCCAGATAATAGAGCACCACGCCCACACCATAGATCTTGATGTCATACTCCAGCATCGTGGCATTATACTCGTCTTCAGGACAAGGATTAGGAATTCGGTTCAGCTGTTCCACGAGATGGTAGATATGTGCGATGCCGTCAACGATATCCGTCAGTACAGCAGCCCATTTACATACTACATCGAGTTTGATGCCCTGCACGGCCTTTGCCACAGTCTTTGCCCATCCCGGCAACGTGCTCTGGTCGCTAAGGAACGTCTTTACCAGAGAATAGCTGTTCGGACCCTTGGTGATATCGGTAAGGAAGAGACAGAGTTTCTGGAAGAATTTCTGCTGTCCTAAGAGCTTTGCCACCTTAGCCTCGTATTCGGCAACTCTCGGAGAACCGATTCTACGCAGGTGAGCAAGGTCATATTCCGTCGATTTCAACTGGAACGTCAGCTTCGACAGATGTTTATTGAGCAGCCCATCGATAAGCAGTTCCACAACCTTGTTGGCCATACCTGCCAGGAAGACATTAAACTGATTGGCGAAGTTGCCTACGCCCTCACTTATCTCCGCCAGTTTTGCAATGAAATCCTGACCATTGCCGGCTCTCATCGCCTCCATCAGTCCCCTGACACGTGCCTGGGCTTCTCCCTGGAGTGTGAATTCGATTACCTTGTCGTTGTCGAAATCCACGATGACAGATCTGTTCTCATCTACCAGCATATACAACGGACTGCCACTTGTGGTCTCTATCTTCATGTATCCGTCGGACAACAGGATGGCAGGTGTCAGTCCTGTGGTGCGACGGATAGTGAGGCCCTTGGTATATTCCTGTAACTTCGTGACATCATAAGGATCGAGGTTGCAGTACTGCTCGTAGGCATTGTTGGCATTCAGCAGTTCATCTGCCTCTTTTAACCATGCGTCAAGGTTCAGTTCCCCGTTTCTCTCCACGCTCTGGATACCGTATTCGTCGAGCAGTGCCCTTATCTGTTCATGGAAGGCAGCATCATCTGTGAGACTCATGATAGAGTGAAGTCTGCTGTCGAGTGACTCTTCATCCGCCTTCAACGAAGCACTGATAAACTCTTCCATGTTCATCGCCACGTCGAGATTCCTACGGTCGATCTTCACTGCTTGATTAGATACATAGTCGACGCTTACATTACAGATACCAGTCCAGCGCTCTTGATTACGATAGGTGGCATACCAATAACCGTATTTCTCCTGCCATACGAGTTCATCAGCATCCACCCAGTCACCTGTTGTCTTCTTCAGGTAGAGGCGCGGATTCTTTATCTTCGTTGTGTCGGTGGTATTGAAGAACACGGCGAAATAATACATATCTGTCGACTGATCGTTCCAGTATTGCTGATCTTCAATACGGTCAGGATGGTTGAAGTCGAACTCCACCGTCTGACCATTATGCATCATCCTCACCAGGTCTACACGGATATAGTCCTGATCGTAGGTGGTGTTTGTCGTCTCGGAGAATATCTCCAGTCCCTGTCTGGTGGTAATCTTCGCGCGGACAGGAATCTTAGTGAGATTGGCGCACTCAGGAAGTTCACAGTAAGCATACCACGTACCGTCCTCACGTGTGGTGGTCTGTCCCACCTCGGTATCTCCTGCATAGACAGATACGAAACTGCGTGCCGGGGCAGTACCGCTTACGGGCAGATGCTTGTCGGCTATCGTCTCTGGAGCAGTGACGGTGATACCCTTCACCGTACATACCGGTGAGCCGATGGGTTGCAGGATGGTACGTCCGTCAATCTTAAACTGCACGTAGGCCGTTGGTTTCATAGTACCGCTGTTGGTGGCAGTCACCACAAAACGTGTCATCTTGTCGAGGTCACTGGTACTGATGGGGATGGTCACTCGGTTATTAGTTACCGTAGAACGGGTAATCCTCGTACCTGTCATGGCTGAGCCCTCCACCATCTGACTGTTGTCCGGCAGGTCCACCATAAGACTCACACCACTCACCTTTTCCTTAAACTCCTGTTTGAAGGCAATCTGTGCGCGCATAGTGACATTGAATCCGGCATTTACCTCAGTCTTGTTCATAGCGAAGACTGTACCGTTATCATCGGTATAGTAGAAGCCGCTCTCGTCGAGCACTGGCACGGTGGTATTAGCCACTGTCACTATCTCTCCGCTCCTGACATTCACATTGTTCTTAACATAGTCCGTTCCTTCCTTAAGACCGATGGTGGCATAGTCGCTCAGCGAGAGGATGCTGCTGAACATCGTACTGCCTCCCATGGTGACGAGGGTATAGCTGCCGTCGGGAATCTCCGTCAGACGGATAGTCGCCTCATCGTAGTCGTAGGTCTGGTAGAGTTTGCCGTTGCCATCGTAAAGCGAGGCGGTGACCTGTGAGTTGTCAGTCTTCATAAACGATGCCTCGATGCCACCGAACTGTACTATTGGGATAGTAACATCGGCTGTCTCGTTATCACTGAGTGTAGCAGTCACCTCTACCGGTGTAAAACTACCTGTCATACTGCTGGCAGTAAGACGGATACGGTCGCCCTTCTTCGCACTATTCAGAATGACCACCTGCGGATACTGCACACTGATATCCGTCAGTGCCTTACCTGTGGTCTCGTTATATGCTGCGATGCTCACGTTCTGGTAGTCGCTGTAGGATGGCGAAGTAGTAGACGTCTCACCCTTCAGCACACTCTCTTTATAGGTAAAGCCGTAGCTGATGACGGCCCCACTAAGAGGTGAGAGGTAAGAAGTGAGAGGTGAGAGATTTGCATTTGCTGCAAGGTTCATCTCCTCACGGTGAGTGATATATCCCGGTGCTGATATGCTCAGAGCCACGTTGCCCGCCAGTGCCTTAAGCTCATAACGTCCGCTGCCGTCGGTGGTTGCCACAAACGACTTGCTGATCTGGCCATTCACCGTCTGGGCAATGGTTACGGTGGCGTTGACGATACGTGTTCCGCCGGCATCCTTCACCACACCATTGACTGTCACTGAGTCGAGGGGCAACAGTGTGAGATTAATCCTGTTCCCGTTAGTACCCACGATATGCTCCGTCGTAGGAGGTTGCTGATACAGCGTTGACAACTCTTCAGGCAGACTCAGTATATAGTAGACACGCGAACCCTCAATCTGCTGTTCCAGTTTCTTTCCCTCGCCAAGACGGTTTCCCTTGCGGTCTGTCCAACTGATGGAGATGACATTCGTCACATCCTTATTATCCGCCTTTACAGTAAGAAGAACCTCGTCCATACCCACCACGCGGGGGAAGGTCATCTCGATGGGCTGGTTATCCAAAAGCGTGGTATCGGTCTGGGCAATGATGCCGTTTTTAGGCGAGCGCAGCAGGGCTGTGTAGCGAGCACCTGAAACGAGGCCGCGATAGACGTATTGTCCACGTTCATCGACCACGTACTTGCGACTCTCACCATTCTCGGCGTTCAGCAGTTCCAACGACATGCCGCGATAGCGTCCGTCGGTGAAGTTGTCGGGCAGATCGACAGTGATATCCTCTGCCTCCTGAATGCCCTTGATTGTTGCAAATCGACTCCAATGCTTGTCGGCCTTATAGGCTGCTACTGACTGCTCCGGCACGAGGAGTACACAGCTGGCGGGAAGCGGAACCAAAGTATTGTCGTTCACCATAGGCGGTGTCAAGGCATAGCAGGTCAACTCCTCCAGTTCCCATTTGTCGCCAAACCACTGTTGATAGCCGAAAACGCCATCGCCGATGCCCTGGATATTAGACGGTAAGATGATTCGCTTAAGACTGGGAGAGTACACGGCTTGGTCAAAGATATTGTCATACCATGTCTTGTCGTTATACCACAGGCCATTGTAGCTCTTATAGCCATAGGTGTGTCGTAGGTCGATGGTATGTGTATTCTCAAAACCTAAGCAACCATCGTAATAACTACAAACACCCATTTCGCCATTGACCGTCAATATTTTGATATCATTGACCGACAGGTTGTAACTGTTCAGCACCTGATAAATGGCACCAATAAGTAGATATCCTTCCTTCGCCTGAGCGTGGTAGCCCGAGTGGTGATCGGGGATATAGGGTACGAAGTTGTTTACGAACACCTCGCCTGTCTCTGCGTTCCACATACCGCTATAGGGGTTGTCGGCTTGCTCCCAACCGGGTGTAGAGGGATCAAGCGTGGCATGCACATAGATGGTTACATCATGATCCGGCATGACGATGGTGGGCATGTCGCTAGCAGTATAAGACTCCAAGTGCTGATTCTCATGAATCTTCTTGCCATCCATCTCCATATAGGTGTATTCCCAGCCGCTCCAGGTGTAGGTGCTGTTCCATATCTTGATGCTGTCGCCTTTGGCCAGCGTCATCGAGATATTGGCATCATTGTGGGTAATGTTGATGTCATCGTACATCATGCCGAAATCGCCATTCGGGCTATGGGTGAACACCTCAATAATAATATTGAATGCCTCTGTGGATACAATCTTCAGTTTATGATGCGGTGCGGCGTGTCCGGGGTCGCCGGGCAGGAAGGGGTCGTTCTGTGCCGTAGCTGTGAGGGCACCTGCCAGCACCAGAAGAATCGTTGTAATATATCTTGCTAAGTTCTTCATAATTGTTCCTCCACTCATTTATTTGATGATTACTTTTCGTCCGTTTCTGATATAGACTCCTTGCTTCAATTCTCCCTCCACCTTCCGTCCTTGCAAATCAAATACCGGTGCGGCAGAAGATTCTTCACTCTTCACTCTTAACTGTTCATTAACACTAGTCGTTCCGTTGCCGAAGCTTACACTGAACCGACGTGAGCCCGTCTTGGCAGTGAAGGTGTAGCTGTCGGTTTCGAGACTAACCTGAGAGCCTGTCTCCACGTCTGTCACGATGATATCATTGGCATTGTGCTTGCCTAATGAGAGGGTATATATTCCGTCGGCAGTGATATTGGCTATGAGGGTTATGCTGCCTGCAGCGGGAGCAGGGCGCTCGTTGATGGCGAGTCGTATGCCGTTCTCCTCGGTGTAGAGTGTGGTGATGTCATTGCCGTCGAGCTTCACGGCATCACATTCCGGCTCGAGGTTGGCCTTGGCATTGCTGTTCAGTACGATACGGGTACGGTCGTGTATGTCAGCACCCGTCAGTTCGATGTCATAAAGATGTCGGTTCTCATCTGCGGCACGTGTCAGGGCACGGGCTGAGCTCCAGGTCTTCTCATAGATGAACTCCGGATAGCCGTGATAACGTCCGCCGCCCGGCATCGAGAAACTCTTCTCCGTATCGGAGTACTGCACAAAGAAGCCCTCGAAGGGTCGCAGCAAGATATCGTCATCGTCACGACTGTAGGCATAGTAGCGACGGTTAGTACTGTATGCACTGCCATCCGTCTGTCCGTAGATTTGGTAGGGCTGTTTAAGAGTACTCTGTGACATGTCGTAATAGGCTGGATAGGGGTTGCCCACGAGGTTCCACCCCCGGTCTTCAGCCTTGCCGGCGGGATAGTCTGTAAGCGTGATGGTGCGCGAGGTGGCAAAGATGTCATTCTTCTTGGCATCATCGACAGCAGGGAATGTGAAATGTTTGTAGTTGCCATAATGGTAGGCCTTCATAATGAAGCCCTCGCCAGCTTTGAGAGTCTCGCCTGAACCTACCTTTTGCCAGTTGCTGCCATACTGTCCGCTTGCTCGCTGGGTGGAGTTGTAGCGGTAGATGTGTAGTTCGCCCTCATTGCGGTTGTCGATGATGTCGGCCACCTGCACATTGAACGGCAGGCAAAAGAAGCGGAAGTATTCGCTATTATAGAAATCGCTGAACGTCACGCTCACCTTGTCAGCAGTCATCGGCGATGAGGTTATCAGTGTGCCTGTGGCATTATCCTCTTTAGTAAGGAGATGGCCATAGTCGGTATCCCCATAGTTCAATCGGTTAATGATATACTCCATGTCAAAGCTACTGAGGTCCATTGTCTTGGAACCTTCGACGGTAAGACCTGACTTGCAGCGAATCTCAATCGAGGGCTTGTTGGTGGGTTTCCCGTTGTCGTCCATCGTCACATTGCTGCCCTGTACACAGAGCACATCGGCTTCGCTCTCGGCAGGCAGGATATTCTTGAACTGCCAGTATGGATAGGTGGTCTTGTAGTCGTTGATGACGGCTTTGGGTACATAGAGTGTATATTGGTTGTCATCAAAGATGTAACTATTTCTCATGTCGGGGGGCGTCAGTGCATAGAGGGTGACAGAGTAGTCATCGCTGAGCGGGAAAATGCTTGTGATGGTGCTTGGTAGGATAAGGTGCTTCAGTGTCTCAGGCATAGAGTAAGTGCTGACTCCCCAGACCTCATATTGTTTGCCGTCGTAAGTGATATAGGCAGGTATCTCCACCGTATCGCTGCTGCTAATGATGTTTCCCACCATCGCGACACCACGGTTCTTGTAATTGTCATCGGTATTGATATAGTACTCTACATCGCCTATGGTTACCTGTTGCTGACTCGTCACAAAGCCTCTTCTGATAATAGACTTGGTGAGGGCAAAGCGAACATTGTGCTCGCCCGCCTCAGCCTTAAATGTATAGGGCTGTGACAGTGTATGGCTGATGCCTGTCTCACGGTCAATGAGGGTCAGTGTAGAGTCGGCGGCAATAGTATATTCTCCGTCTTCGGCGATGACCATGCCCAGGCGTAACGTGTCGCCATCGGCAAAGGGCTGTTCGCTGATGGCGTAGCGAGTGTCGTCGGCACCTATTATATATAATAATGTGTGGGTGCCATCGAACTGTGGAAACTTGGTGGCATCTGTGCCTGCTTCATAGCTGTTGGAGGCTTCCGGGTTTACCACTAAGCGGCACGTGTCAAAATCAGATAGACTGATGTTATGTACTTTGCGGTTGGCATTAAGTGTACGACGGGCATGGGCCTTGCGGCGGGCGAAATTCAAGTCTTTCTTCCAGGCCTCGTACTCCGCCATGGTCTGGAACCGCCCGTACTGCGGGAAGTCGAGCTCATCATAGCCGAGGGGCTTCTGGATGAAGAAGCCCTCGAAGGGACGCAGCACGTAGTCGTCGTCGATAGGGCTATACACTTGGTAACGTCTATTGTCGCGATCGTAGACCACGAAGGGGGCTGCAGGGTCAAGGTATTTCGTGCTATAGAAACAGGGATAAGGGTTGCCGATGAAGTTCCACGAACGGTCACAGGCTGCAGCGGCAGTGTACTGCTTCAACGGAAGCGAGATATCGTCGGTGGAGAAGAGACGGTTTTTGTTCTCGTTGTTGATGGCAGTAAACTGCAGGTCGCTGAACATATCAGTAACGGTGTCCCAGCCCACGGCAATGATAAAGCCCTCACCGGCATGGATGATGCTGTCCTGAGTCTGTTTTATCCAGACCTCATTGAATTTCGCCTGTGAGCGCATCAGTCCTGAATATTTCATAATGCTGTATTGTAGACCCTTGCCGCCCTTGCTGACGCGTAGGTCGCTCAGCTTGCAGTCAAAGGGCAATGAGGAGAATGCCCACATCTGCGTACCAGACTGTCCTGCTGTCCATGCGTGCCAGCGCAGGGTAGTCCTGACGGTGTCGGCACGCATCGACGACTGGACAATCAGCGTGGGCCAGCAGAGATCACGGCTGTTGGTGTTGTCATAGCTCACCCGGACATTAGGATCCCAGAAGTCATCGATGTTGTTCTCAATCGCATCCTGTTCGATATTGAACGTGCCAAGCGAGAGGGTGCTGTTGCTGTTAACGCTCATCCTTCCAGCATACCAGAAACGTGAAGCATCGTCCATGCCCAAGCCGAGGGTGACATTGGGCTTGTCCTGTGGCAGTTCACTTAGGAGGTTCCATTCCGAACCTACACGGATATCCTTCAGCTTATTATCAGTCCACTCAAAACGCTGGAAACGGTTCCAACCCTGGGTGAGGCTGTAGTTGCCGGCCTTAGGACTAGTGAGTATACGGCCTTTCATGAAGATATCGACATTCTCAATATCCCAGTCGCTATTATAACCATAGCCGAAGATATCGTATTCCTTGAGAATTGGCGGTGCCGGAGCGAGACAGATTATCTCATTCAGGTTGTCACAACCTCTGAAGGCGGCATCTGCCTGAACCAGTGAGGCGGGAAGGGTGACGCTGCGGATACTGTCACAATTGCCGAATGCCTGTTCGCCGATAAGCTCCAGACCTTCGTTGAATATCACCTCGCGAAGACGGTCACAGTCCAGGAAAGTGTTTCTTGGTATCTGCCGTACACCTGCCGGAATCTCTATCGACTCTAAGTATCTGCATTCCTGGAACAGTTCGCCATATACGTTGGAATATCTGTCGTTCAGACGGTCAAGATCTTTCGGCAGACGGATGGAGCGCAGCGAGTCACACTTGCTGAAGCCGTAGTCGTAGCTGGTGGAGGCCCTTGGAAAATAGGTGTTGGTGATGCCATAGAGGTCAATCGTCCGCACTTTCCGCAGGGTACTGTAGAGGATGCCGAAGTCATTCTCATCGAGTGTGCCCGACTCGAGGGTAAGGCTCACCACGTCGCGGAAGTTCTCTACCTGTTCAAGGATCAGCTTGCCGAGTTCGCCGGGACGTACTTTCGCGATGACCACGTCCTTGGCCATCGCAGGGGCTCTATATTCAGAGCCTGTGCCTTTGCAGAGCCAGGAGTCGCCCTCGTACCAGAAGCCGATACGGAAGTCGCGTATCTCCTCGTTGCTGGTGAAGTGGAAGTCGACCTCCGCCGTCTCACCGCTGGCGATGGCGGCACCGCTGCCGGTGGCGAGTTTGTCGTTCACCTGCAGATAGAGCTTGCCATTGAACTCATCACCGTCGTTGGTCACCTTGGCCTTGCCGATCATCACGCCGTCGTCATGGCGCTCGATATTGACCGATGTGACCCGCAACTGCCTGCTGGGGTGCTCTGTCAGGGTGAGCGTCGTCTCCGTCAGTTCCACGTCGATATAGTGCGTGTCGGCTCCGGCAGACGGTTTCCATGTCACCATCACCAGACCACCTTGTCCGCAGACGGGGATGAGACGGTACTTGCCAGTCATGCCGGCACCGAAAATCAGTTCGTAAGGTACGTAACGGTAGATACCGTCCCAGTGCTTTCCCGAAAAACTGCCGGGACTGTAGTTAGCGAAGGAACCGGCTTGCACGCCGATCTTCTTGCCGTCCTGATAGAGACCCAGGCCGGGATAGCAGCTGATAGTCTTATTCGTGTGGTTGCTCTGTACGTTGCGTATCGGCAGCGTGAACGGCTCGTCGATACTGGAACGGTGATAGACCGTGGTGTCGTTCATCAGTCCGAAGTCCTCCACGGTGAGAATCTTCTCATACGTGGGTGCCACGCCACCAGCCTCTGGCATGATGCCGATGATGGCATTCTGGTCCATTGTATAACCGTCGTAGCCGCTGCCACCGCCGGTGGACGTTGTTCCAGGGGTGAGCGCAGGCAACAGGAAGAAACCGTCACTCTCGCCGCCCCAACCCCAGTTGACATGATAGTAGCCGTCGCCGTCGTAACCGTCGATGACAAACTCATGGGCTGTGCCGAGCGTACGCTGACCGCTGTATATCACCGGCCTGCCTGCGGCCAACTCATTATAGATCATCGTGTCCCATTCATCGGCGGTGTAGTCGGAGCGCACCACCCTGCGGGCGGAGGCGTCATAGCCGAAGTAGTTGCTCATTGCCGCAGGGACACGGTAGTCGTAGGCAAACGACACGTTGCTGTAGATCGTCTGTATGGCGTGTCCGCAGTACCTCATCAGCTGTGCCACGCGGGTGTAGTCCTCCGCAGCATCGTCGCTGGAGTAGGCGGTCTTCATCTTCTGCCAGTCGAAGGCCACAGGGTTGAGGGCTTTGTAGTCGCCGTAGGCTGGTATCTCTGTGCATTCTGTCTGCGGCCAGCCGTGGTAGGCCATCACCTGTGCCATCGCAGTTGCCACACAGCCTGTGACCGCTTCGTCAGGGCACTGGGAATTGTAGGGTGCCGTCTGGTGCCAGGTAGTGGTGAGCATCGGGGAGACAGCCGGGTGTGAGGTCACGGCGACGCGGGAGAAGGCACCTGCCATGTCTTTCAGGGCCTCGGGGGCTTTCTGCCAGTCGAACGGGCCGTTATTGGAATAGCCAATGACTGTACCCTTGTCTGATACGAGCACGAAACCGTCATTCCCTGCATTGAAGGCGTGAAGGGTGGCTGGTGTACCGCTGACGACCGTCAGCTCCAGCCGTTTCTGAACGGATGTACCTGCCTTTCCACGGCTCATAGCTCCCTGACGTTGCTGGATGAACGACTCTGCCACACGACGGGCATCTGTATCTGAAATGGCCTGTGACGGCTGCACCGCCAGCAGACAAATGACACTGAGGATGATATTTATCGCTTTCATACGATTGTTTTTAATTTGTTGGCAAAGATAGGACTTTTTCCCCAATCCTCCAAATTTTCGCGATAAAATTTGTATAACGTCAAAAAAGGGAGCCCTGTTAGGAGCTCCCTGAAGTTGTTATTTCACACAAAGTGTGTTACACTTCGTGAAATTTACTCGGCGATACAGATAGTAACGCGGTTGAGGTCGTTCTCAGCGAACGGCTGTACGCGAGAGCCCTTAGAGTCGTAGGTGATACGGTCCTGGGCGATGCCGTAGTCGTTCATGAGAGATTTAACGACTGAGTCGGCACGGCCGGCAGCGAGGCGGTCGTTGATCTTGTCGTTACCTGTGCCTGCATCGGCATAACCGGTCACGATGACCTTTGAGTTAGGATACTTCTGCATGTACTCGGCAATCTCCTTCACCTTCACTGCCTCCTCCTCACGGATGTCGGTCTTGTTGATCAGGAAGAACACGTCGCGACGGATCGGCTCGATCACTACTGGTGCGGGAGCTGGTGCAGGAGCTGGCTCCGGCTCAACAACAGGCTGTGGCTCTGGCTCCGGTGCTGGCGGAGGAGGCAGGATCTTGTTGTAGCTCTTACCCAGGTTGATGCGCAGGCCGATGAGGGCGTTGAAGTACCAGTCAGCCTTCAGCTTGCCACCGTAGTGCTTCTTTGAGTTGTAC
>JAEEGL011332490.1_pt1 | contig 14006 bp, 11 predicted proteins | sample 9134231 | NCBI WGS metagenome assembly JAEEGL01 (sample SAMN16246548, study PRJNA631951) | gut metagenome | biome: gut microbiome; feature: rumen; material: fiber-attached | host: Bos | place: Iran: Karaj | collected 2018-10
GGAATGGTTGCTTCAACTTTATGATTTAAAATGGAATCAATTGCCCGCTCTGCCATCAACAGCTCTGTGATGTCGCAGTTGATGCCGAGAACGCCGTCGATGCCGCCGTTCTCATTGCGGATGTAAATGGTGGAGCACTTTAAAATACGGCCGTCGTGCGTTTTCATCAGATAACCGGCACTGTCTTCCAGTTCGGAAGGATCTTTGGCACGAAGTGCTTCCAGTACGATTCGGCTTGGGCCATCTCCAACTTTTCGGTGAGTGACATGCCCGTTTTCAATGATAACGATTGTATGGTCGTTATCTTCGCCGGTAAGATCGTGAACGACAACTTCACAGCTGCTGCCGAATTGCTGTACAAGAGAAGAAGCGAGACGTCTGTAAAAATCTAAATCCATAGTTTCACCGCCCGTTTTTTTCTAATCATATTATACAAAAAAAGTGTGTCTGAATACAAGAGGAAAACTAAAAAAAATTTATGTTCCGAAAAAATGTTTTTGCTTTTTTCATGGGGTTGCAATGACACACTCCTTGGTTTAAAATAGTATCAAACAAGGAAAGGAGAACGATCATGGAAGAATTCAGAGATCTCGTAACATTCGTGGATGAAAACGGCGATGAGTTTGATCTGGAAGTGATTGATTATTTTGAGTATGAAGGGAAGGAATACGGAGTCTTGATCGATCCGGATCTGCCCGATGATGCTGAATATTTTGAAGTATGCATCATGGAGATTGTGGTGCATGAGGAAGAGGATCTCGAAGAGTTCCTGCCGGTGGAGGACGATGCGCTTCAGGAGAAGCTTCTGCAAATTGCCCAGGAGCGCATGGCGGAATGGGACGAAGAAGAGCCGGAAGAATAAAGGATTAGGCAGTATGGAAAAGCCGGAAAACATCATGTGTTTTCCGGCTCTTTTACTGCCTGCAAATTGTTTCGATTATAATTTGATGGCGCTCTGAGAATCGCGGTGGACTTCCCGGCCAAGCACATATCCGAACAGATCCGTGGAGAACTGGTCAACAGCCATCGAGCTCTTTGCAAGTTCTGTACAGTTGGAAATATCCGAATTGCGGAGAATGACCGGAATACTGCCCGAACCTGCGATCGCCGCCAGAAGACCTCGTGAGCAAGTCAGAAAGCCCAGTACACGAAGATAGAGATTGTCTCTGTCCTGCAGAATGGCATCGGACAGTTCAGCGGAGATGTGTACAAGGGCTGAGATTGCGATGCGTTTGCAGCGCGCCATGGTATAACGCTTGGTTTTGATAGAATCCAGGAAAGTCTGGATATCCGGAGAAGTACGGACGGCACGCGCAATGACCTGTTCAAACCCCTCCGACACATCCGGCAGGGCAGCGATTTCATCCAGAGACATGGATCTTAAGCGGTAGAGGATCATCGGTCCGAAATCCTCCAGTGTAACGGGGAACTGGGAGTCGAAACGCATCGCCCCGCTGACAAACAGAGGCATTGCGTTCAGGACCGAATCGTTGCCTTCCTTCAGCGCCTGACGGATTGCAGTCGCGCTGGACAGTTCTCCGGTCAGCTGGGTTTCATTGTAATTGTTTCCGCGGCGCAGAATCGGAACAGGGCGGATGTGCGGAGCAAATCTGCGGATCGCTTTCAGGTATTCCACGGCAAGGATATTGTTGGGCTGCGTTAGAACAGACAGATCATTTTTCGGAAGATCCAGATCGGACAATGCGTCAAATTGTGCCCGGGGGTAGGATTTGCCTTCTTTCAGGTGATACGTGAGGTTGACTTTGAAGGCAGGAGGCTCCCTGTCAAGAATGTCGGCAATCCGGTACAGTGCATCCATATTATCGGTTTCCACTCCGAAGGCGATATCTGTCACAACACCTGTGGCAGCCAGGAGTTTGACCGCTCCTTCCGCATAGCGTTCCGCTGAGGAGACCGCCAGACACTGCGGAATTTCAACGATCATATCCGCTCCGGCACGCAGCGCCCATTCGGCGCGTGTGTATTTATCGGCACAGGCAGGTTCTCCGCGCTGCACGAAATTTCCGGACATGGCAATGATGCAGAAGGATGCTTCTGTTTCCTTTTTCGCCTGCTCCATGTGATAAATATGACCGTTGTGCAGGGGATTATATTCCGCTATGATACCAACAACTTTCAATGTTGACACTCCTTTGTGATTTTTCTAAATCTAGTATACCATTTTTTGCAGTTCTATGGTAAAATAATTTATAAACTTATTTTGGAGGCTTATGGATATGTCATTGATGGACTCGATCAAGGCGAAAGCAAAGGCGAACCGGAAGCACATTCTTCTGCCGGAAGGTGCAGAAGAGCGTACTGTTCAGGCAGCGGCTCGCATTACTGCGGAAGGAATCGCAAAGGTAACGCTGCTTGGCAAACGTGATGAAATTGAAGCGGTTGCAAAGAAATTCAATGTTTCGCTGGATGGCATCGACACGATCAACCCGACTGAGGAACCGGACTATGAGCGCTATTGCGAATGGTTCTATGAGATGAGGAAAGCAAAAGGCGTAACTCCCGAAAAGGCGCATGATATGATAGCGAACCCCTTGTTCTATGCAGCAATGCTGATCAAGGATAAAAAAGCGGACGGCTTTGTCTCCGGCGCAATCAACACAACCGGAAATACCCTGCGTCCCGGACTTCAGATCATCAAGATGAAACCGGGCATCAGCACGGTATCCAGTTTCTTCGTGATGGAAATCCCGAACAAGGCATATGGCGACAACGGCTTGATGGTGTTTGCTGACTGTGCTGTCAATATCGATCCGACGGCGGAACAGCTGGCGGCAATCGCTATTTCCTCTGCAGAGAGCGCAAAGACGATCTGCGGCATGGATCCGCGCATCGCGATGCTTTCCTTCTCAACCAAGGGAAGCGCAAAGCACGAGAACGTTGATAAAGTCGTGCAGGCGACAGCGCTGGTGCATGAACTGGCTCCGGAACTGAACGTTGACGGCGAACTCCAGGCGGACGCCGCACTGGTGGAATCTGTCGGTCAGCTGAAGAGCCCGGGTTCTCCGGTAGCCGGAAAAGCGAACGTTCTGATTTTCCCGGATCTGCAGGCAGGCAACATCGGTTACAAACTGGTTCAGCGCTTAGCGGGTGCGGAAGCAATCGGTCCGATCTGCCAGGGATTCGCTGCCCCGATCAATGACCTGTCCCGCGGCTGCAGTGTGGATGACATCGTTTCCGTTGTTGCGATTACCGCAGTGCAGGCAATGGTCGAATAACAGGAGGAGCATGTACCTATGAAAACAATTCTGGTTATCAATGCTGGAAGTTCTTCTTTAAAATACCAGCTGATTGACATCGAATCGGAAGCGGTTCTGGCAAAGGGACTTTGCGAACGCATTGGGATCGACGGCAAACTGACCTATAAACCCACGGACGGTGAAAAGTTCTCCAAAGAAGCTCCGATGCCCACGCATCAGGAGGCGATCGAGTTGGTGCTCGGCGTATTGACGGATGAGAAGATCGGTGTTATCAAGAACATGGAAGATGTCGCCGCGGTCGGTCACCGCGTCCTGCACGGCGGTCCGAATTTCACAGCGTCTGCGCTTGTTACGGATGAATGCATCGCCGCAATCGAGGAAGTCATCCCGCTCGGACCGCTGCATAATCCGGCAAACCTGATGGGAATCAATGCATGCCGCAAGGCAATGCCCAACACGCCGCAGGTGGCGGTGTTTGATACCGCATGGGGCATGAGCATGGAACAGAAAACGTTCCAGTATGCGCTGCCTTATGAGGTGTATGAGAAATATTCCGTCCGCCGTTACGGCTTCCACGGAACTTCTCATATGTTCGTGACCGGAGAAGCAATCAAGCGGCTTGGACGCGAAGGGGATCCCGATGTGAAGGTCATTACCTGCCATCTCGGAAATGGATCCTCTGTCAGCTGCTCCAAGGGCGGGAAATGCGTAGATACCTCGATGGGTCTGACTCCTCTGGAAGGTCTGCCGATGGGTACACGCTGCGGAAGCATCGACCCCGCAATCGTACCGTTCCTGATGGATAAGATGAATCTGAGCATCAAGGAAATGGATACCCTGATGAACAAGAAGAGCGGAATGCTCGGCATTTCCGGCGTTTCCAGCGACTTCCGTGATCTGTGGGCGGCAAAAGAAGCAGGCAATGAGCGTGCTGCTCTTGCGCTGGATATGTTCGCACAGGGCGTCAAACGTTATATCGGTTCTTATGCAGCTGAACTGAACGGCGTTGACTGCATCGTGTTCACGGCGGGTGTCGGTGAAAACGATCAGGCTATGCGCGGACTGATCATGGAAAATATGGAATATCTCGGCATCGATTTCGATTTCGAGAAAAACCTTGCCGCACCGAAAGGCGAGGAGATCGTCCTGTCCAAACCCGGCAGCAAAGTCAAAGTTATGGTTCTTCCGACCAACGAAGAACTTGCGATCGCACGCGATACTGCAGCTATCGCTCTGTAATCGAATCAAGGCATATTACAAGGACTTCCGTCAGGAAGTCCTTGTATTGGCTATTATACAGTAAGGAAATCAATCAATCCGATGAACTGGAGACCTATCAATTCCGAACCGATCGATCATGTACGGCTTGAAACACTGAAGAAAAATCTTTCTCTGTCCGAGCCTTTTTTGCGTGTTCTGATCAGGAGAGGGTTGTCTGATCCCCGGGAAATCGAGCGGTTTTTGCATCCGGAAATGGAGCCGCTTCCAAGCCCGGGACTGCTTTTCGATATAGAGAAGGCGGTGGAAAGAATTCATCGCGCTGTCCGGGAACGGGAAAAGATCTGCATCTACGGAGATTATGACGTTGACGGCGTATGCGCGACTACGATCCTGTTCCGGACACTGTCCGAGCTGGGCGCATTTGTATCCTATGAAATACCGGAGCGGCAGACCGAAGGATACGGGATGCATGAAGGGAATGTGCAAAGGCTTGCCGATCAGGGAGTTCAGCTGATCATTACCGTGGACAACGGAATCTCAGCACACAAAGAGATCGATCTGTGCAATTCTCTTGGGATCGATGTCGTTGTCACAGATCATCATCAATGTCATGAGACCCTCCCGAATGCATATGCGGTTGTCTGCGCGACAAGGGAAGGACAAGACGAGCGTATCCGGCATATCTGCGGGGGAGTCGTCGCAATGCTTCTTGCAACAGCGCTCGGACAGCGTGAAGACCGATTCCTGGCAATCGCCGCGCTTGCGACGGTAGCGGACATCATGCCGTTGACAGGATTCAACCGGACGATTGTGGCGAAGGGAATCCCGCTGATTGATTCTGAACCGGGGCTGTGCGCGCTTTTGGAAGCGGCAGGTGCAGCCGGTCAGCCGGTCAACACGCAGACACTTTCCTTTATTCTTTCGCCGCATATCAACGCTGCTGGACGTATGGGGGATGCTTCCAGAGCGGTGGAACTGCTGATCAGCGCGGATTTTAATGTCCGGCGTCATTACGCGCAGGAACTGGAAGCAGCAAACAGTGCGCGCAAATCGGAGGAACAAAGAATCATTCAGGAGGCGGAGAAGCAGATTCCTTCCAGGGAAAAACATCTCCTCCTGATGCTGTGCGGAGAGGATTGGAATCCCGGAGTAATCGGAATCGTAGCATCCCGGATTCTGAATCAGTATCATTGTCCGGTACTGCTGTTCACCAGAGTCGGGGACGAACTGGTGGGATCGGGAAGAAGTGTTCCGGGAGTGGATCTGTTCGGTTTGCTCAGCGATCATGCATCCTTCTTTACTCGATTCGGCGGGCATACGCAGGCGGCAGGCTGCGCTATGAACCCCGATTATTTTGAACGGTGCCGTAAGGAACTGACCGATGATCTTCACAAACGTTATCCGCATGGTCTGGAACCTGAAGCAGAAGAATATGAAGAGCAGATTGAACTGGAGGATTGCACGGTATCTTTTGCAAGAGAGCTGCAGATGCTTGCCCCGTTCGGAGAAGGAAACCCGGAACCGCAGTTTCTGATAAAAGGAACATTGGAGGAATTGAATGCAGTCGGAAAAGACGGAGCGCATCTGTCTGCTGTAATCAGTGACGATAACACAAGATTGAAACTGATCGCGTTCCGGTTCGGAGACCGGTACAGAGAATGGAAGAGGCTGGAAACGGTGGAAGTCCTGTGCCGGCTGAAAGAAAACGTATTCCGAGGTTTTTCTTCCGTGAATGGTCAGGTAACGGCTCTAAGAGCCTGGATACCGGAGAATCTGAGGATAGCGGCAGAGGCTTTCTGGAAGTCGCCGGATCCGGTTTATGCAAGAAGAATAGCAGATGCTTCCGTAAAGAGACCGGATGAAGCGAGAATGAGACAGCTGTTCGTACGGACAAGGGAATGCCTGAAAACAGGGCTTCTGATCTGCGATCTGGATGAGGAGCTGCTGCTGACTATGCTGGTTCTGTATGAAGCGGGCATTGTATATCCGGTTGACGACCAGTTGTTTGAACGGAAGATCGAAGAAAAGAAACAGATTGCAAGCGGAGTCTTGTATTCTGTAATGCATCAGTAGTAAAATAGAGGCTGTTATGGAAGAACAGAGCGAATTGAAATTAAAAGAACAGCTCCTGAATGATTTCCGGAAAAAGTTCGGGATCGAGCTGGGAGAAAAAATGCGGGAAGCGGTCGAATTCGCGGAGCGCGTGCACTGCAATCAGCGGCGGGATGCCGGTGATGCTTATGTCACGCACCCGATGACAGTTTCCATCTATCTTCTGAAAATGGGAATGGACGCACCGACCGTCATCGCCGGTGTGCTTCATGATACCGTGGAAGATGGGGACGGCGTCAAGATTGAAGATATAGAAGCTCTGTTCGGGAAAGAAGTCGCATTGCTGGTTGACGGTGTCACCAAGCTGACAAAATCCGGAAACCAGACGTATATCACAAAAAAACAGGAGCAGACGGAAAATCTCCGGAAACTGTTCTTATCCATTGCATCTGATGTCAGGGTCGTCATCATCAAACTGGCTGACCGCCTGCATAACATGCGGACGCTTGCTTACTGTACCCCGGAAAAACAGGCCAGGAAAGCAAAAGAGACAATGGAGGTTTACGCACCGCTGGCGGACCGTTTCGGTATGGGCGTCATCCGGTCGGAACTGGAGGACTTGTCTTTTGCGTATCTGATGCCGGAAGAGTTCCGGAAACTGAAAGAAGAAGTATCGGTTCAGCAGAAGGAGAGGATGGAAGCACTCAGCACCGCAATGGAAAAAATGAAGGTGCTCTTAAAGGAAGCAGACATCAAAGGAGATATTTCCGGTCGTCCGAAACATCTCTATTCCACCTACCGGAAGATGCAGCGCAATAATTATAAGCTGAACGAGCTTTACGATCTGATTGCGATCCGAATCATCGTGGAGACGGTCAACGACTGCTATGCTGCTCTGGGCGTTGTTCATGCAACCTGGAAACCGCTTCCCGGTAGATTTAAAGATTATATCGCGATGCCGAAGCCGAACATGTACCGTTCTCTCCATACGACTGTCATGAGCGAGAACAGCATTCCGTTTGAAATCCAGATCCGCACCAAAGAGATGCACGAGACCGCCGAATACGGAATCGCCGCTCACTGGATGTATAAAGACGACAAGAAGATCATGACCGAGCTTGATCAGAAAACTTCTTTGATCAAGCAGATCATCGAGGCGGATGAAACAACGGAAGACAGTAAGGAATTCGTTGAAAACGTACTGAAGGACTTCCTTGGAGAATATGTATTCGTACTGACCCCGCAGGGAGAGATCATAGACCTGCCTGTCGGCTCCACACCGCTGGATTTTGCGTACCGCATTCATACGAATGTCGGACATCACTGCCAGCACGCACGAGTCAACGGAAATATGGTACGGCTGGATTACAAACTCAAAACGAACGATGTTGTTGAGATCATCACTTCGAATTCCCAGATCGGACCGAGACGTGACTGGCTGAATATCGTTAAGACACAGTCTGCCAGGAACAAAATCCGGCAATGGTTCAAACGCGAAAACCGTGAGGAAAATGTCCAGCGCGGGCGTGAAATGCTGGAAGAAACCGCAAAAAGACATGCACAGAATCTGCCGGCGCTGCTTAAGCCGGAATATATCAATGAAATCATCAAACGCATGACGATTTCTTCCCTGGAAGATCTGTATGCGACGATCGGATACGGCGGCATTTCCGCGGGACAGGTCCTGCATAAGCTGATGGATTGCCATCGCAAGGAAATGCGCCTTGAGGAGATGAACAAGAAACTCGAGGAAGCGGGAAAAGAACCGCATAAGCCGACCGCTCATACGATTCGAAACGGAATCTATGTGCATGGTGATCCGGGAATGGCCGTTTTCTTCGCAAATTGCTGCAATCCGCTTCCCGGCGATCCGATCATCGGATATATCACAAGGGGGCGAGGAATTTCGGTTCACAGAGCCGACTGTAAGAACGCGGAAAACCTGCTCCGCGATCAGGAGCGGATTATCGAGGTTGAATGGGCGGAAGAGGAGAACAGCACATTCTCTGCAAGCATCCGCGTAGTCGTTGTGGACAAGGCTGGCTCTCTGATGGCGGTCAGCAAGGTTTTGACCAATCTGAATGTCAACATGACAAGTTTGAGAAGCCGTATCGGAGACGAAGGTTCTGCGATATTCGAAATGTCATTCTCGGTCACCGGTACCGAACAGCTGAAGATCATCATCGCGAACCTGAAGAAACTGCCGGAAGTCATCGATGTTTATCGAACCTGAGGAGGTTGTATGCGTGCTGTTGTACAGCGTGTATCGAGCGCTAAAGTGGAAATCGGAGGCGAATGCGCCGGTCAGATCCAGAAAGGTCTGTGTGTTCTGCTTGGGGTAGAAGTGACGGATACGGAAGCGGATGCGGATTATCTGTGCGACAAACTGACCGGTCTTCGGATCTTTGACGACGAAAACGGAGTTCCCAACCGGTCCGTTATGGACATCGGGGGATCGATCCTTTTAATTTCCCAGTTTACCTTATTGGGGGATGCGCGGAAAGGCCGGAGACCGAGCTATATCGCTGCTGCAAGACCCGAAACAGCGGTTCCTCTGTATGAAAGATGCATCCGGCTGCTGAAAACTCAGGTTCCGGTAGAGACGGGCGTTTTCGGGGCGGACATGCAGGTCACGCTCTGCAATGACGGACCTTTTACGATTCTTCTGGATTCAAGGAGGACTTTCTGATGATTCTGACCTACCCGATGGGTCCGATCGATGCAAATTGTTATCTGGTAATCAACGAGGTAACGAAAGAAGCGGCAGCTGTGGATCCTTCCGACGCGGATGCGGTATGCAGCATTCTGAGAGAGAAGGGGCTGACACTGACGCACATTTTGCTGACTCATCGTCATTTTGATCATCTGGCAGGCGTTGCGGCTCTAAAGCAGCTTACACAGTGCAGGGTTATGATCCATTCCTTGGACAAAGAGGGACTTCTGGATTCAGAGACGTCCAGAGCGACCATGCTGGGAGGCGTTCTGACTCCCTGCGAACCGACGGATCTGGTTCAGGATGGTGACGTTATTCATGCGGCTGGGTATGAATACCGCGTTCTGTATACGCCGGGGCATACAGAAGGGGGAGTCTGTTATGTCTGCGATGAAGGACAGTATGCTTTTACCGGGGACACGGTGTTTTTCGAAGGAATCGGGCGGACGGATCTTCCCACAGGCAACATGCGAAAACTGATGCATTCACTGTTTGATGTCATTTTGCAGCTGCCTCCGAACTATGTGCTCTATCCAGGACACGGGGAATCGACGACGGTTGCTCACGAGTGTGTAAATAATCCCATGCTGCGCTATCGGGGGAATCCATGGTTCAACTGATTACAAATGTAACGCAATATGAAAATGACATTGCCGAAGAAATTCGGCTTTTTTTAGGTGCGGTTGAGATCTGCAGGGAGAATGCCGGTGCTGAGTACCGGATGCAGATCATGCTCGACCGGGAAACACGGACAGCATCCGGAACGCTGAACGGCGAATCGGCTTCCTTCCCGGTCTTTCCGGACGGGGGAGATGCACTGGAATGCAAGCGGCAGGAAAAGCGCGCAGTAAAAAGGACAGCGTATGCGCTCATGCAGAAGGTTTGCCCGAGGAAGATGCCATGGGGAAGTCTGACAGGCATCCGTCCGACAAAATTACTGCGCGAACTGGAACAAAGGCATGGAGCCATAGAAGCGGTCAGACAATTTAGGGAAGTCTTCTCCGTAGAGGATGACAAGCTTCGGTTAGCTGCAACCATCAATGCCGTTCAGCGTCCGTTTATTGAGTCGGTCGGACCAAGAGACGTGGATGTCTATGTGGGGATTCCGTACTGCAGAACGAGATGCCTTTACTGCTCGTTTGGGTCGGAGATCGCAAAGGGCGCATCTGTGGAAGCATATCTGATCCCGCTGTTTGATGATATCTCGCGCGGAGGACAGCTTCTGAAAGACGGCGGATGGAATCTCCGGGCGTTTTATATCGGCGGAGGCACGCCGACGGTTCTGAATGAAGAACAGCTTGACCGTCTCCTGACGCATATCGAGACGGTTTATGGCGGATATGGAATGGAATGTACCGTGGAAGCAGGACGTCCGGATACGATAACGGAGGAAAAACTACGGATTCTGAAACGGCATGGAATCGGCAGGATATCCATCAATCCTCAATCCATGAACGATGAGACTCTGAAGCGAATCGGACGTGCTCATACGGCGGAGGAGATCGTCAGAACCTTTGAATTGGCAAGAAAGATCGGGTTTGATTCGATCAATATGGATTTGATTGCCGGCCTTCCCGGAGAAAACGAGGAGGATTTTCAGAGGACGCTGTCCAAAGTGGCGGAATTGAAACCGGATAATCTGACCGTACATACGCTTGCTATCAAACGGTCAAGCCGGCTGAAAGAACAGCTGGACCGTTATCCGCTCCCATCTTCGGAATCGGTTGTCAGAATGATCGATATGGGATTTGAAACAGCCCGCTCGATTGGTTTGTGGCCGTATTATATGTACCGGCAGAAATACCAGAACGGAAATCTGGAAAATGTCGGCTACGCTGGAAAAGACAAGGTCTGCATCTATAACATAGACATGATGGAGGAGACCACATCCATCCTGGCACATGGGGCGAATGCTATGACAAAGCGCATCTTTGACGCAGAGCAGAGAGTGGAAAGGATCGCGGCGCCGAAAGATGTGCCGACCTATACCAATAAGCTTCCCCTTCTGGATCGTCAGAAACGGGAACTGTTTTTGCAGCGATAGAACTTTTTCGGAAAACCTTCAGTGATAAGCATATCGGCTTTTACGAAAAGCATACCTGCGGCTGATTGACAAAGACGTAAAAATACCCTTATAATTATTCACATATTTGAATACGGAGTTCCTCTCTTTGGAACCGACATGTGCATTGGGAAAAGGCATGGAGTGCCTGCTTTTCTGATAAACATGTTTCCCCTCATCGCTGCCGGAACCGACAATCGAACGGCAAAAAGGAGAATTACAAATGAAACATTATACGAAAGAAGACATCGTACGGATCGTTAATGAAGAAGACATCGAATTTATCCGTCTACAGTTTACGGACATTTTCGGCCAATTGAAAAACGTTGCTGTAACCAAATTCCAGATTCAGAAAGTCGTGGATAATCAGATCATGATTGATGGAAGTTCCATTGAAGGTTTTACGCGTATTCATGAATCCGATCAGTATCTGTATCCGGATCTGGATACGTTCGTGATCCTTCCATGGATGCCGAAAACCAGAAGAACCGCCCGACTGATCTGCGACGTTTATAATCCGGACGAAACGCCGTTTGTCGGAGATCCAAGGTATGTTCTGAAAAAGACGCTGAAGAAAGCGGAAGCCATGGGCTATACATTCAACGCTGGTCCGGAGATGGAATTTTTCCTGTTCGAAACCGATGAAAAAGGTTATCCGACGACGGACACCGCTGACGCCGCGAGCTATTTCGATATGGCACCGATCGATCACGGCGGAGATGTCCGCAGAGAAATCTGCCTCAATCTGGAAGAAATGGGCTTTGAAATCGAGGCAAGCCATCACGAAGTGGCAGCCGGACAGCATGAGATTGACTTCAAATATGCGGAAGCTCTCCGCGCCGCGGATAATATCAGCACGTTCCGGATGGCGGTCAAGACACTGGCACAGACGAGAGGACTGCACGCGACCTTCATGCCAAAACCGGTATTCGGAATCAATGGTTCCGGTATGCATATGAATATGTCACTCTTCAAAGACGGGAAGAATATTTTCTTTGATGAGAAGGGTGATAAGCAGCTTTCTAAAGAAGCATACAGCTTTATCGCGGGTCTGCTGTATCATGTGCGCGGAATGACTGCGATCACAAATCCGCTGGTCAATTCCTACAAGCGCCTTGTCCCGGGCTATGAAGCACCCTGCTATCTGGCTTGGAGCGCTTCCAACCGTTCCGCGCTGATCCGGATTCCTGCTGCGCGCGGCAACTCCACGAGAGTGGAACTTCGTTGCCCGGATCCTTCCTGCAATCCGTATCTGGCGATGGCTGTGTGCCTGGCCGCCGGACTGGATGGAATTGAAAAGAACATGACGCCGCCTCCTGAAATCACAGAAAATATCTATGCGATGACGGATGACGAGCGGAAGATGCACGGAATCGATTCTTTGCCGGGTTCTCTTGAAGAAGCTGTTTCCTGCCTGGAAAAGGACCCTGTCGTGATCCATACGCTTGGAGAACATATCTTCCACAGTTATACCGAAGGCAAAAAACGTGAATGGGACGAATACAGAACCCGTGTAACTGACTGGGAAGTCAAAAAATACATGGTGATATATTGAGCGGGCAATATGGAGCTGCCGAATGATCCTGTACTGCTTCTGTCCGTTGTAAACATGAAGCTGAGAGATTACTATCCGTCTTTGGATGCGCTGTGCGATGATCTGATGGCGGATCGTGAAGAACTGGAAAAGAAACTTGCCGAAATCGGTTATGCCTATGATCGGCAGAAAAACACTTTCCGGTAAGAATGTATCCATAGAACAAATCCAATCATTACCATATCCCTGATCCGGACCGAAACGGTCCGGATTTTTCAGTATCCTTCTTTGGAAAACCGCTCGTGGAGAGAAAATATATAATTTCATCAGGCAGGACTTCTCAACGGGCGTCATGTCTGTTATGATGCAATTAATGATGACCATCACTTTTTGAGTCTGCCCCATGGAGGAAATCAAAATGAGCAAAAAGGAAAAAACGACAAGTCGCGAGGTCCGCGTTTATTGTGGAAAAAGAATCAAAAGACCCGGTAAAATCGGCTTTGCTGTTGTCACTTTTTTGCTGGCAATTATTCTGCTGCTTACTGCAGGTGCAATCCATTTCAGCAACATGGCCGGAGCAATCGATAACGTTGTGTTCGCAAAAGCTCCGACCGGACAGGCAGTAGATGAAATTACCGAACAGGCGAAAGCAATCACGCTGCAGGAGGCGGAAGAGGGGATTGTTCTTCTGAGAAATCAGAACGGCGCACTGCCCCTGAAGGAAACAAAAATCAATGTTTTCGGACGAGGGGCTTATTATGCGACTTATGGAGGAACCGGTTCCGGCGCGGGTGGAACAAACTATGTAAACCTGTATGACGGACTTTGCGAGGCCGGCTTTTCACTGAATGAAGATCTGATTGCGTTCTATACGGCAAATGCCAGAAAAAGCATCAGCAAAGGCCTCGTCGGAACGGACTACGGTTTGTATGAGAATGCCGCGAGCGAGTTTTCGGATAAGCTTATTTCGGACGCAAAGAACTATTCGGATATCGCTGTTTATGTTGTTTCGCGTGTCGGAGGAGAAGGCGATGACCTTCCGATGGATATGTCGCCTTATTTCGGCGGTGAACCAGGCAGGCATTATCTGGAACTCAATGCAGCGGAAAGAAGCATGATAGAAATGCTGAGAAAACATTTCGGGACAGTGATCGTTGTTCTGAATTCCACAAACGCAATGGAACTTGGATTTTTGGAAGATCAGAA
>JAEEGL011702082.1_pt1 | contig 14006 bp, 12 predicted proteins | sample 9134231 | NCBI WGS metagenome assembly JAEEGL01 (sample SAMN16246548, study PRJNA631951) | gut metagenome | biome: gut microbiome; feature: rumen; material: fiber-attached | host: Bos | place: Iran: Karaj | collected 2018-10
CTCACGCGACAAGTCAGCATTCTTGTCCATCGCAATGTCCGATGTGTGGAAATGTCCAGTAAACACCACTCTGATGCCGGCATCAGCCAGTGTATTGCGAACCGTCTCATAATTCTTCACAACAGCCCATTCTACGAAATTGTCAACACCCGTGAAGTGCGGAATCAGCGGATGATGCATCATGGCAATCACCTTCTTGCCACTCTCTTTGGCCGCTATAGCCTTCCCTACTATCCATTCAAGTGTCGTAGATGACAATGACCCGTCCGTGCCAGAATCTATACCAATGACCACCAGCCCCTCAATGGGCTCACAAGCGTAGGTAAGAGAGGTGCTTTCACGTTCAGACGAAGTACCGTATCCGTACTTGGCGTATTGTGTGGCAAACCAATTGTTGTCTGCCACCGCAACAGCTGTTGTACTCGCGCCATCAAACGACACTGCATTCACATTAGCACCCCGGTCATGATTGCCAGGAATCACCAGCGTCTGAATACCTACCTCGCGCAGTTCATCAAGTTTACTGATAACATACTCGTGACTCAATTGCTCACCGTCTTTTGTCAGGTCGCCTGTTATCAAGACTAAATCCGGCTTTATCTCGTCTTTGATTTTGGCCACCATCTCATCAAACAACGGCTGGCTATAATCCAACATCTTCTGATGACCACTTATATAATTTGTACATGCTTCACCTTCGCTGACCAGAAGTTCAGGCGCCATCACATGAGTATCCGAAATGACGACAATCCTTTTGTCTCTCCATGTTTTAAGCCATTCTGACAGTAAAGAGGCCGTATTGCTACGATTGCCATTATTAATCCAAAGTGCTTCGCCCGTCCATACGGCATCAGGAACGAGCCGCTTGGCATCATTGACCACCTGGCTGATACCGCTGGAAGCACTTGACACGATTAGGCTAACCTGCTTGCCTGCCATCAGCGTACCATAGTTGAACAGGAATGTCTGCATAGGGGCAGCCATCTGGCCCCACCACAATGGAGTTGCCACAATGATATTATCATATTGGCTCAGGTCTACACTCACGGCCTTAATGGCAGGATAGCTGTCAGCATCATTTGGAGCGGCTTTGATAGCGTTCAGCAACTGCGTACCAATAGCGTAGTTGTTTGCAGCATAGTCCAACCCTTCTTCTGCAGGCTGTATTTCCACAATATCCACTTCCTTCTGGGCTGCCAGTTCATTCACGATAGTCCTTACATTGTTCGTGAAACTATAATACGCCACCAGCGTCTTAGCACTGACTCCATAGTATATCCCAAAGATTAGGATAGCCAGCAGTAAAAATCTATTTGCTCTCATCATTCACATTATATTGGTTATCGGCTGCAAAATTACTGAAAATATCTATTATACCCCTTACCCATATTGCTGAAATATTAACCAATATCACGGAACTTTCAAACTCATACGCTTGAAAGTTTCCGAATGGTCTCTCATCTCAGCCATCTTCCTTCTGACATACCCAGCCCGGCCCACATGTACCGGTACTAGTGCCTCACCCTCCGGCATCTCAAAGGGCTTATGCGCCACCACGAATATCTTTACCTGATTGCTCATGATGAAGGAGGAAGTAGAGTGGTTGGGAAAACCTTACAAATAACAAACAAAGCCATAAAGCACATCCTTGGGAATCTGCTCTATGACCTGCTTGAGTTTGGATGACAAATCAGTAGTCATAACAAACTAATTTATGCACAATTGGCCCTGGTGTGGTATATCATTAAGAAGAAATACGACTTCTGATACTTTCTTTGGCGATGTTCCAAAGGAAAAGAGGATTACCCAAAAGATATCTCCGCCACATTCGCTTGGGTTCTATACATAGACGGTAAAGCCATTCCAAGGAATGATCCTGCCACCATTGGGGAGCGCGTTTTGCTGTACCTGCATAGAAATCGAACACTGCGCCTATTGTTCCCACATGACAATGGATATTCAACTCATTCCAATGCTGATAAGTCCATTTTTCTTGCTTAGGGGCTGTCATGCCAATCCATAAGAGATCAGGATTAGCATCATTGATAGCATTGATAATCGCAGCATTATCCTCTTCTGAGAACTCTGGTTTATATGGAGGCGAATACGTCACAACGTCTAAATTCGGATAGTCAACTGCTGTATTCTCACGGATCTTTGCCAGAACTTTCTCTGACGATCCCATAAACATCACGCGCAACTTTTCGCTATTCACTTTTCTCATTTCACTTTTTCTTTCAAGCCTATCCATCTCAAAAGAAAATAAATCCCATCCTGCTATTCGTTCTTTTGGTTGAGATTTGGTTTTCATCCATTTGCACGCCATCAGAATACTCGCTCCATCCGGAATAAGATAGTCTCCGTTCTTTAATGCTTCTGCAAATAACGAATCTTTTTGCGCCACATTAAATGAATGGGCATTGATCGTATTAATTAGTACGTTACCACAAGGAATCATTTTTAACATTTCCTTACTAGCAACAAAAGACAAATCTGAAAGTTTTAACATCGTACAACTTTATGTTTATCTATAATACCAATTCTTGCTTATACTTTTCCCAAAATATAGCTCTTCAAACTTCTATAAAGACAAACTATAAGAAGTGGAAATCCAACCCCCATTACCAGATAACAAATAATCAACAACGGATTTGAGTTAAGATCATAAGTATACATTCCTTTGTGGCTAATATCAGAAAAGTATCCAGCATATTCAAAAAAACTATTGCAAATAAATAGTCCAATAATATGGAACATCATTACATATAAAGATTCTCTGCCAACATAACACACACATCGAGCAAAAATAGTTTCTTTCAATTTAAAATAAAGAAATGCCCAAATATAGATGGCACATAACCCTCCTACAATAAGAGAGAGAAGATCTGAACACTTATTCCTTGCCAATGATGGAGTCGGATCCAGCATATATATAATATGGAGGAATAATAGTATACAGCCTAGAAAAGCATAGTTACTAGTATATCCCCATTTGAACTTTTGATTGATTATTCTACCAATTTCTATTAATAGCATTGCTACGAAAGATTGGCTTAGCCTATTAATGGTATAGCCAACTTTATTAGACAGGTAACAACTTATCGACGCCAATAAAAATAAAATAGTCAATCTTATATACAATAACCTCTTTTCATCTTTCAACACAACATTAAGTCCAAAAGAAAGTAACGACAATCCTACAAAAGCATACAAAAGGACATACAAAAACCACATTGCTCCCATTACAAGTTCTCCACTACCTGCACATAGGAATGCTTTTAAAATACAAATAGCGAAATCTTTTATCTCATAATGATAAAAAGGATTACCATTACCTGGGTGAATTGCGCCAATAGGATACCATCCAATATTAACAAAAATGTTATGAAGTAATATTGCGAGGACATAAACAATGGTTGCCGGAACGTATAATGTTTGAAACTTGCGTTTTAGAAAAGAAATAGGTTCACGGAGTCTATCTTCTTTTACAAAAAAACCAGCAACAATGAAGAAAATTGGCACATGCCATCCCCTGCCAATAAAATCAGGAAAGTCTCCATCCAAAAATAGCAATCCTGTTGAAATGTGGAAGTAAACGATTGCAATCATCGCCCACCCTTTTACAAAATCTACGTGTTGTTCCCTCATATTACAAACGACAAAGACTTTGTTATTACTTATTATTTCTATTTTTCCAATATTCAAAGAACTCCTTTCCTTCGCCTCTCAGCCAGTCAATGGTTTCCTTCACATTCTGCTCATAACTCTGGCTGAAAGCTCCGAAGAGTGCGATAGTCACATTACTGGGAGCATAGAAATCTTCTATCATATTGCGATAACGCATAGAATATAGAGGGAAGTTAATACCAAACAGACGCAGAAAATCACCAACTAAGGCACCAGCCCCAAAGAAAAATTTCGGAACACGTTTAATGTCCGTGCCTGTAATCTCCCTCGACAGCGCATTGAGCCAAACATAGCTGTCTATGGGCATATCACCTAAATAATAAGTTTTCTTGTCCGACAGTTCATCTGGTGCATTCATGATAGCGTCTAACTGCCTCACCAGGTTCTTAACGTATGCATAAGTCCTAATGACCGGTTTCTTGCTGGGATGTACATACATTCCCTTGGCAATAAACTTCCACAACTCATTAGGATAACGCATATGCCAAGGCCCCCAGACATTACATGGTCTGAAGATAGTCCATTTACACTTCATACCCGACTTGCGTATATATTCCTCGTCCATTTTCTTGCTAATGCCATATACCGTATGAGGAGCATAGCTGTCATCCGTCAGTCCGAAGGGAGTAACCTTATCTTTATATACATATTGGGTAGATGCAAATAAAGCGTGCTTCACATAATCATGCTTCTTTATCTCGTTAACCACATTCTCCGTTCCTTCCGTATTCTCGACATAATCCTCTAACTTATCACTTAGCGTATCAGTACGTGCGGCTAAATGAACAACAATCGTTGGCTTGTATTTTTCAAAAGCAGCCGCCAAGGCTTCCTTATCCATAATATTACCCTCATGCCAATACTGGTGCTGGTCTTTCTTTGTTACATCAGCCTTGTCATAGTTCACAAACCTATAGCCTTTCTCTTCAAACAATTCTATCAGATTAGTGCCAATAAAACCAGAGGCTCCAGTAATCAATATAAAGTCATCTTTTGAAATCATGTTATATGTTTTTACAGCGACATACTAATCCAAACTAATACCACTCAATTCTACGATTCTCTCACAACTATTGGCATCATGATACTTATAAATCAGATTACATACCCTATGACGTTTCTCTTTGTACAGGTCTTTACCTTGAGCGAAATCATCAATAAAACCGTAAAATTCTTCCTTTGTTTTAATAATATGACCACCCATATAATCCTCTGGCTGTTTAAAAATAAAACCTCGAGTCTTACTATAGTCCTCAATATCAGGAACTACAAAAGCCAAAGGTCGATCCATCAGTAAATATTGCATAGAGGCCGAAGAGTAGTCGCCTATCAATCCATCTGATTGGGCCATTAATGTATACATGTCATATCCGCTTTCTTCAAATTCTTGATGAGAATAAACGCTCAAATGGCTAAAATGCCTTTGAGTGCCTTCTGGAGCAGTTTGGACAGGATGCAATTTCACAATAAGATGAATATTATATTTTTCCAAATTGTTATTTAATTCCTCATATTCTTCTTCATGGAACAAAGGGACCAAAGTTTCAATGTGTGAATCATCATATCCTAAATATTCAGATTGTCTATATGTGGGAACCCACAAAAGAACTTTATTGAACTTGCTAAAATCATATGAATCCCTAGGGGCTGTCAACATCTCGTCACACATCGGATCTCCAGCAACAACAACATTGTGTTCACCACACAAATATGCCTTTGAATGTATTTTAATGTAATAATCTGATGGAGATATTAGATATGTGAAAAAGAACTCGTCACCATTTCCTATATTAGTACTATTTGCCATAAGTTTGAAATCCGCATTCCCATGCTGCATAAAAATCACACATTGCTTTTTTGAGGGCTTCACTGGAATTTGTCCTACTGTGTAAAAAACATGAGCCGCTCTCAAAAACACCAAAAGAGCTTTTATTCCACTAACAAATGTCACTTGAGGATAGTCGTCTGCATATATCATTTTTTCTATGCCACAATATATCTTGTATTTCTTATCATAACCATGATCTAAAAGATATTTCCTCAACGTCTTGTTACAAAACACTACACCTTTATTAGCACAATATAGCAAGATCACCTTATCATTTTTTGGCAATAGTTTATTGACCAAAGTCAAACAGGGGAATACCGTTTTCTTTAAAAAAATCTTAAGTTCTTTATTCTTAAACATATTTTCACTTATCTATATCAAATAATGCTTCAACAAATCGTTCCATATATTTCTTCTCACCAATAGACACACGCAGGCAAGTTCCAAACTCTCCAACATTAGGATACGACTTAATAAGTATTTTTTTCTCGGCTTTCATCCTTTCTACTATTATTTGTGCATCTGTTCTTGTTTTGATAAAAATAAAATTACCCGCTTCACCTTTATGTGCATATCCATTCTTATCCAGAGTCTCTATCAGCCAGGCACGTCCCTCATTGAATTTGTCTATCAAAGATTTTAACACATCAGGCGTCTCTATTATCTTTTCGGCTATTTTCAAGGCGAATGCATTAGTATTATGAGGCGTACATAGTTTTTGGACCATTTTGATTCCTTCTGACCAACCAGCAACATATCCTAACCGACAACCTGCCATTGAAAACAATTTGGAAAAGGTGCGAGTTACGAATACATGCTCATGATTCAAAGCATAGCCGATAAAAGTACCCGGATAGAAATAATGATAAGCTTCATCTATTAATACTGTTATCTGCTTCTCATTTGCAACACACATGATTTTTTCGAACTCTTCTTCCGAATACACATTACCCATTGGATTATTTGGATTCAGCAATATCAACAATTGAGTTTCCTCAGTCAACTCTTTTATAATATTATCCACATCCATAGTCAGGTCTTCATTGTAAGGTACCTTAATAAAGTTCCGTCCATACATCTCTGAATACACCTGAAACATGAAATAACTTGGAACAACCCCAACAATACGACCTTCTGCTGATGTAAACGCTTGAATGATATATCTAATACCTTCAGCTGAACCATTTACTAAACACAGATGCGAAATATCCGTTTTCAGGAAATTTGCCAACACCTCAACAAAATGTAAAGTTTCAGGATACTGTGCCACAAATTGTGGTGTCACATCTTTCAACGTATCGTTAATAAATTCTTGCGGTAAACCTCCTGGATTTTCATTTAAGTCAAGCCTTAAGAATTCTTTACGCTCGTTCTGATCAAATATTCTATATAAACTATCTATTTTTGGATCTAAATAATACATATTCTACATTATTGTTCTTATTATAATTATCCGTCACAAATCAATCTTTCCAATAAAATCTGACATAAGACTCTTGAGGAGGCATCTGCTTCTCCTTTGGCGGCAGTTGCATATAATCACCATAATAACGCGTTAAAATATTGTCATAGCCATTCATGACATAAAAATCTGTATCACAAAACGGCATTAATATGAAATGGTCAAAATCAGTCTTTGGGTTATGTTCCTTCTCGGGATAATCCATACAACACAACTGACCGCAGTATAAAGACTCGTCATAACCATGCTTGGTTATCAATTTTATATGTTCATGGATTAAGGAGAATAAATCATACTTAAAATAAAGCAATCTTTTGACAAGACAAAAGACAAGATGTTTCATCCCCATAGCATCTTTAAGCTTTAAAAGTTTCCCATTTCTTAGTCGCATTTCTATCTTTCCTATTTTCCTAACGTCTTTCACCAATTCATAAAAAGACGTTTCGTCTGAAGGGAGACCATCAACCGGAAATATATCTATCCAGACCCCCGACTCTTCTGGACTCCATGGACTATTTGTTTTAATTTGGGTATTCTCATTGTCACATACACGTGCATAAGTCAAATAATTATTATCACTCTCTGGAACATATAACTTATAACCTTGAGTTGAGTGATATTCTTTGCAAAAGCGATTAAAGTCTGGGCGAGGAATAACAATATCAATATCATCATCCCATGGTATAAAGCCTTTATGCCGAATTGCTCCAATAAGCGTTCCGTATCCTAATGAATATCTGATATTATGAGATTCACAAAATGCATGAACATCTTTTAGTATGTCCAATGAAGCTTTCTGAACCTCTTGAAGAGTCATTTCTTTCATAAGTTATTATTTCCAATAAAATTTGATATAAGATTGAGGTGGAACTTGCTTTTCTTTTGGAGGTAATTGCATATAGTTCCCATAGTACCTTTTCAGAACATTATCATATCCCATCATTACATAAAAATTAGAGCCTTCAAAAGGCACTTTAACAAAATCAACAAAATCCTCTTTGGGGTTATGTTCTTTTTCGGGATAATCCATGACAGTTAGTTGCCCACAAAAGTCTGCATCTTCGTATTTGATATTTTTGATAAGACGAATATGTTGATCCAACAAAAAATGGATGTCATTTTTACGATAAAGAAACCTCCTCAATAAACAGCCGAAGAAATTTCTCACGTTGATTGTATCAGATAATTTATAATAGCGTCCTGATCGCAACCCATCAACTTTCTTTTGAATATTTCGAGTCTTTTTTACAATCTCAAGGAAATCCGCTTCATCTGAAGGTAACCCATCTACAGGGAAAATGTCAATCCATAAACCGGTAGAAGCCGTTGTCCAAGGACAAGTAGTCTTCACCAGAGTACGTTCATCATCACAAACACGTGCATAGGTCAAGAAAGAACTTGAATTATCTGGAGCATATAGTTTATACCCGTGGGAAGACTTGTATTCTCTGCATAACCGTTCAAAGTCTGGCCGGGGGACCACTATGTCCACATCGTCATCCCATGGAATAAAGCCCTTATGCCTGATAGCTCCAATTAGTGTCCCATATCCTAATGAGTATCTAATATTATGAGATTCACAAAACTCATGAACATCTTTGAGAATGTCTAATGAAACTTTCTGAACCTCTTGAAGAGTCATTTCTCTCATAATCAACTTTTTTCTTAATTCAATTTATCTTTTATGTATATGAACGTATTTCCTATTATTGTATTCTGACCATTTGATTTCTTGGCAATACGATATTTCATATATGACTTCAGGAACCTAAGTTTAACTAATAGGGAATTGTTCCAATAGAAAGATGGTGATATTTGGTTTCGGAATATGTATGAAGAATAATCATGGTGCAGCCCTATTTCAATGCCAATAATCTTAAATCCATTTTTACAATGACATTTCACACTACTTGTAGCATTAATTGCAGTATATGAGATAACATGATCCAACTTCTGCTCTCTTGCGAAACGATTAGCGGCCTGTAAGAGTTGTGAACCTACGTGTTTACCTTGGCTCCTTGGAGAAACAGCGAAATTACATATCTCTCCAGAATTTTCGATAATAGTCAATCGGGCAGTTCCATGCAACGTATTATTATCATCAAATGCCATAAACCAATAGTCTGCATTTGTACGTTCAGCAAGAAGATCATCAACGTTGTAATTCAGCGTAGCAAAAGAAATACCCTCTTTTGCTCTTTCCCCATAAGCCTCCTTAATCAAGGACAATATATCCTCGATGGTATAGCCATTAATTTCGAGATCTTCAGTCCATAGCTTGCAAATTATCTCCATCAGCTAAAAGATTCAGATAAAGTTCTTTTTCTGTAAATCTATGAACGCAGCAACCAATTGGTCGTAATCTGCCGTTGTCAGTGCTCCAATATGCCCGACTCTGAACACCGTATCTTTCATATCGCCGCCATTGGGGCATATCCACATACCATATTCGTCTTTGATCTTCAGAAAAATCTCATAAGCAGATTGTGTTGTTGGATGCAAAGGTGTAACAGCATTACTCAAACTCTCGCTAATGATCTCAAAAGGAAGATGATGCTCCTTCAACTTTTTCCTGAAATAGTTAGCAAGTTGAGCAGTCCTCTCAATTTCTGCTTTATCCCCACCGGCAGCATCTATCTCTTTCAGACGTATGTTTATCTGGCGAAGTACTCCAACAGCAGGCGTCCATGGCGTTTGTCCTCGTTCCTGATTCTTCAATGCTAATTTCAAATCCAGATACTGACAGCAGCATTTGGTTTTCTCGATACGCTCCAAAGCAGAAGGAGCCAAAGCCATCACAGCAATACCTGGAGGACATGCCAAAGCTTTCTGACTGCCCGTTATCATAACACCTGCACCTAAAGATGCCATATCAAATGGATCACATAGAAAAGTACTGATGGTGTCAACGATTAAAAAGCAGTTGTTTCGTTTACAGAAATCACTGACCAATTCTATGTCAAAGTGCACACCAGTAGAGGTTTCGTGCTTTTGAAGCAAGAATGCTGTATAGCCTTTTCCTTCGTATGGAGCCAAATGCTCTGGTTTCAGAGCCTTGCCATGTTCAAGTTTGATTTCTGTGAAAGGAATCTCGTGAAGGGTCAGCAATTCAACGAAACGCTCGCCGAAACTACCGCCGTTAATAACCAAAGCCTTATCATCTTTTGTAAGCGTGTTCATAATGGCAGCCTCCATACCACCAGAACCTGAACACGTCATAAAAACGACTCTACTATCTTCTGTTGTATGAGCGAACTTCTTGACTAACAGCTCGTTTTCCAACATCACCATAGAGAACTCTGCCGTCCTGAAATAAGGCACTTGTTCTGCACCAATAGCTCGTACAGCTTCACTTGACTGTACGGGACCAACAGTAAAATTAATCATCTCGTATTATATCTCGTTAAAATTCTTTCGTTCTGCGAATTGTTGCATAATCTCTGCCATGCAGATGCTCTCCCGTCTGCGTAAACGTGCAGAAGAGAAACGCTTATTCAAAATGCAACTGATAAATTCCTGTATCTCATATCTCAGGCCATAACCATCCCATTTATAGAAATACTTTTTATTCAGGTTCTGATCCTCATACCTAAGTTCAAAGTAATCTGTCTTCCACCATGGAGCCGGAACGTAAGCATACCCTTTAGTTCCAGAAATCACAAGGTTACCTTCTGTCTTTACGCCCAGACCCACTTTAAAGGAACAAATAGCCTTCGGATAACGAAGTACCCCTTTAGTATAAATATCAACACCATTCTCCATCTTTGAGTATAAATTCATGTCCTGATAGTTAATACCCAACAGTTTCATGATAGGGAGTAATGGATATGAACCCTCTTCGAATAAAGCGCCACCCGCTTGGTCTGGATCAAACTCGCGACCATTTTTATCTAACAACTGAGACAACGAGGCTTCAATATCTACAACCTCGCCGATGAGTCCTGACTTAATCAATACCATCAAATGATTAAAAGCGGGGCAATGTGCTGTTTTATTGGCCTCCATTAAGATAACGCCCTGTTGCTGTGCCAGCTTATATAATTCTTTAGCCTGGTTGCCATTCAGCACCATCGGTGTTTCACACAACACATGTTTTTTTCTCATTAACGCGTCCTTGACACATGAGTAGTGAGCCAAATGTGGTGTTGCAACATACACAGCATCGACTGCCTGATAGAAGCTCTCCAAATCATCGTATGCAACAACATCATTACAATACTGGCTCTCAAATGACTTTGCGACCTCTGCATTAATGTCGTATGCAGCACAAACCTTGATACCATTTACCACATCTGCCTCAGATGGGAACCTTACCGATACTCTGCCACATCCTACAATACCAACTTTTATCACTTCCTGACTTTCGTTGCGTAGCATCGTACTGCTGATACCCTCCGTTCGAGGTAGGTAAACCACTTCACAAAACTCTTTCAGATAATCAAACTTACCTTCCCAGTCAGAACCGATAGCGAATATATCCACATCATACTTCTGTATGTCGTCAATCTTTTGACCCACATAATCTTCAATGATGATTTGATCAGCATAACCTGTTGCCTTAACAGCTTCGACACGCTCCAAAACATTGTTGCGTACATTTAGTTTTCCACGATCGCGGTCAAAGCTGTCATTGGTAACACCAACAATCAGGTAGTCACCCAATTCTTTAGCTCGCCGTAACAGGTTAATATGCCCCTGATGCAACAAGTCGTATGTTCCGTATGTAATAACTTTCTTCATATCACAAAATATCTATACCATCTTTCTTCAACCCAACTAAAAAAGCAGGATTTGTGAACTTATATTTGCTGTCTCTTGATAGTTTCCCTTTGTGAAGTGTCTTAATCAGGATCTCCTGGGTTTTTAGCCTGACAGTGTCCCCAAACGAAGGTTTAACTAGGATCTCTTGTCCATTTTCTTCTATGGAGATATAGGGCACAGACTTTATCTTTAAATGATTATGAATAAAGAACAACTGAGTTATCATTTCTGCAATATACCCGATCACCCGATTTGCATTTGAATAGGGAGATGGCTTAATATACTTTTCACATTCCATCAATATAGGAAATATCCACTCTGCATATCGGTTATGGATTTCTTTCTTGCATACAAACATATTAAAGGGATGGAATTTCAACTCATTACCTAATGCAATCAGAGTGTCATAATACTCTGGACACAATTTCTTGACAACTTGAGCAGCAATAGTCATATTCTCCCCGCCGATGAACTTCACGAAGCATGAATAAACACTATCTAACTGAAATGCAGGATTCACCATCATCACATCATACCCTCTCATTATCTGTTCAATATTCTCAGACGTAATATTGACACCATAGAGACGCCGATAATGACAGAGTCCCACATATTCAACATCATGGACATTCTTCCATATCCAATAATGAGACGTCATCTCACTGTATGAAGAATTCTTTTCACTAATATTATCCCCGGTATCATCACCTATCATATCTGCCATTTCATCTTTATATTTTGAGATTGCACGGCCTACATGAATAGGAATATAGACCTCATCATGACGCACTACCCCAGGCTTATGCGTAGCAACAAATATGTTAATTATACTCGATTTTTTCATCACATCGTAGAATATAATCTCTATAATTGTCCTTGTTATAAAAACTTAATCTTTCTCTCAGTCATTATTTTATAAGAGGACTAAACCAACCAAAACTTCAACAAGTTCTCATTTTTTTGTTTGTGTACTATTATGTAGGTCATCTATCCACATTTCATACATCTTGTCAGGAGTCATTCCTGATTTATCCCAAACATATAGATATTTCTTTGGATTACCTGTTAACATATTTTTTATCGAGTTGATTGGGTTAAATAGCAAGACAATAAGAACAATAGCACTAAAAGCAGGTATCAGACGGGCATATTTGCGGATGAAATAGGTGTATAAGATTGCCGCTAATACAATGGCCCTAAAAAAATAGAAGATTGCTTCATATCTACCGACGAGCTCAATTTTCATGGCAATGGGAAATAATATAAAACCTACTAAAAATAAATTATAAGAAAAAACAAACGGTCTACCATAATAGGCACTTACTCTTTTCCCTAATATAACCAAAACTGACAAGAATGCTAATTCAGATATGCGTATCTTTCCTGACAATTCCTCGCCTGCGAACCCACCAGACAACCAATATTCTGCACTATCCCCATAGCCCGCGAATCGCTCTCCACTTACATCTGCCAACATATTGACTATATCAACAAACTGTAACATAAAATCTGTTTCAAAAAAGAAATAGACAGCCAAAAAAGTTGGTATCGAAAATAACGGTTTAAGAAAAACATGCTTAATACGATAGATAATATAAAACAATATTGGAATAGGTATTATTGCATAATGGATAGAGCTGGCAAATAAAGAGAATACCCAATAACGTATGGAAAGTTTTTCTTTTTTTATCAGGTCTGCCAATCCAAAAAGGAAAAAAGAAAAGGCAAGATACCAACGCACCATATTCTCAACTTCGGGTCTGGAGAAGAAAACAAAAAGAGGAAGTGCTAATGGTAATAAATCTCTATAATTCTGCAAAAGGGTTAGTAAAGACAAAATAAACATAAAACTCATAAATAAAATGAGGACTTGAAACGGGAAATCTAAAGCCGCAAAACATTTACATAATTGCACGAAAACAAATTCATACTTTGATTCTCTACCAGCGACAATATCAGCATAATCATTATAATAAATATTATAGTCAATACCTCTCCCAAAACGTAATCCTTCATTCAATGTATAAAAAAGAATAGCTGCAATTCCCGCAGATGAGATAATCTTACCACTTTCTTTTATTGCCATTCCTGCTCTATATAAAATAAAGAGCATAATCAGCAACAAGAAAACAAAGATTAAAGAAATCATAGATAATTGAAGATTATAAAAAAAATGTCTATGGAACTAAGAAACGTAAAAGTGATACTTTCTGTAAAGAAATAACAATGAGACAAGAAATAGAATAGACTGTAATAATAGAAATAGGA
>JAEEGL017104745.1_pt1 | contig 14006 bp, 8 predicted proteins | sample 9134231 | NCBI WGS metagenome assembly JAEEGL01 (sample SAMN16246548, study PRJNA631951) | gut metagenome | biome: gut microbiome; feature: rumen; material: fiber-attached | host: Bos | place: Iran: Karaj | collected 2018-10
ATTTCCATAATCAGGTATTTTATAATCTGCATATTGTACATCTACATCATGTAATTTAGCAAATCTTATTGAAGTGTTAGGATCAACTTCCTCTTCTCCTTCACCTTCTCCTTCAGTACTACCTTCAGGTCTTTCAGTAGTATCAGATTCATTAGGTTTAAGTCCTAGATGTGATACTTTCATTGCTAATATTTCTTCTTTTTCTTGAACAAGAGTAGCAACTTTATTATTCAATTCTGATATTTCTTCTAACATTGATTCTTGTTCAACTACAGTTTTTCTAAATCTTACATATTTTCTTACTATGAATACTATTAATAATACTATTAATCCGATTATTATTACCATTAATAGGATTGCTATTGCAAATAATACCCACTCCCCCATATTAAAATCGTTTTTATAACTATTAGCGATATTAATATAGCCTTTGAAGTTAAATATCTTTGCAAAACCGTTTACAAATCCATCTAAGATAGCAAGAAGTCCAGAAAAGAATTGGCTTAAAACTTCATAAAAGAATTTTAAAAACGTCTGCATATCACACCTCCACCACTTTCAAATTATATTCCCCTTTATTAGTCATTACATTTTGATAATAACTAGCATTCTTATCAATAAATATATTAGCAAATAATACTAAACTATCGAAATCACTATCAAATGCATCATCTAGTTCAATACTAATACTATAATCTTTGTTAATTAATTTATTTATTTCTTTTTTATATACCCTATTCTTATAAACTGAATACTTAAATCTTAGTTCAACTTTATTTCTTAATAAATCATTATCTAATAATTTTAAATATTTAATTATCTTCTTAGGTTTTTCTAATAATGTTTCTGGAAAATCAACTATATATGTATTATCAAAATTTAATGTAATTGCTTCTGCTAATATCTTAGTAGTAAGCATTATTAACATCAAATATAATCTATTTTCCATAACTACTTCTGAATTATAAGCTTTTTCAATAGCATATTCACTATATAGCTTAGATACATGACAATTATTACCTAATTCAACACAATAAATATTTCCTTGTAATTTTTTACCCTTTAAGAAAAACTCATCAGTATCAAATAGTTTGAAAAATTCATTTTTCTTTTCAGTAAAATCTCTTATTAATTCAGTTACACTTGCTTTAGTTTTATCACTATAAGTTAACTTAATATTTGTATCATTGAATAATGATTTAGTAAGTGTACTTATATTTGAATAACTAAAACATCCATCTATATACAAGATATAGCCAAATAAAGCAAATATATTTTTAACTTTTTCGACTTTATCTTCATTTTCACTCATTACTTCTTTAGCAACATTATTTAACTCTTTATTCAACTTTTGAGTAAATGTTGGTTCTTTTACAAAAGAGAATTTATTATAATACCTTACATCAATATATCTATCAATAAATGGTCTTATTAAACTTCTTTCATATTCACCAGATAATAATAGTTTAAAGTAATTAATAAGGAAATTTTCTACAAATTTTATATATTCTTCAAATATGCAATCCATATTTCCTCCTATGACGCGCTAAACGTTACTATCGGTGTTGGATAAACCAAAGGATAAGTATAGTTTTTACTAACGTCCCATTTATAAAATCTTACTTCTGTACTACTAAGAATATCTACTGGAAATGTTATTGAATTAATGTAAGAAATACCATTATAAGTAGTTGTTGTTATTGTAGAAGTACTACTTGTAACAATACTACTTGTAGTATCTATAACTACATCTGCTGGATTCCAAGATAATGTTATAATTGCAGAAGCACATTTAGCTTTATCTGTATCAGATAAAGCTATATAATCACTAGATGTAATTATTTCTCCTACAGTATGATTTCCAAATGCAGTTCTTACAACATAAGAATCAATTGCATTAGTAGTAGAGAAAGTTAAGTAAGGTGAGTTAACACTATCAGTTATTTGATATGAGATACCTCTCTTACCAACAGTAATAATGTATGTTGCACTTAATGTTTGAACATAAGGAGATGATGATGTTGCAGTAACACCTACTGTAACTGATTCTTCATCTTGAAATACCCTTCTTGGAATAACTGTTAAAGAGAAACTATCTGTTTTTTCAGATTCATAGATTATTCCACTATCACTACTTAAGTTGCATATAACATCATTAGCATCACATGTTACTGATACTGTATAAGCTATATCACCTTCACTAGTTAAAATATTGTTTTTGTGATTGTTTAACTCAAATTGAATATCAAAGTTATCAGCACCACCCCAGTTATTAACTTCATAAGTAATGCCTCCAACTTGCAATTTGTCGCTATTGAAAAAGAAATGATTGGTTTCCATAATGTAACTTCTTATATTTTCAGTTATATACTTACCAAACGTAAAGCCAAAAGGAATAACTATCATACAAATTATAAGAAACATTATGATTAGTCTTTTCTTTTTCATACGCCTATTCTCCAATCATAAAAATTATAGCATATAAAAAAAGATTATGCAACTTGCGTTGCATTAATAATTATAGAAAATAACTCCACAGAACCTTGATATTCTGGGTGGTCTTTATACGAAATTGGGAAGTTAACTTTTATGGTATATTGATCCTCTTGATTATGGGCAAAACCAAAGTTATAAGTCCCTAAAACATTAGATGTTTTGTAATATACATCATTTTCATCTTGTCTTGTTGTAAATCCAGTAAGTAAGTTATGATGAGTACTATTAAAACTTTCATTTCTAATAATCTCATATGTTAGAGGAAGATTAGTTGTTGTTTCAACTTTAATATCATAAGTTAGATTAACATCTGTTCTATATCCTCTAGTATCATAATTTCTTACATAGAAAGTGTAATAGAATGGATCATTGCTTGGTTCAATACCAGTTATAGAGATTGTACCTTCATATGTACCTTGAGACACAACGAAAAATGCAACGCTAGCTTCAGCGCTTACTTCCATGTTAGATTCATATCTTGAATTTGCTTTGTCAATAAGATTAATAATAACTACAAGAACAAATAAAATTAATATAATTTTACCCACAAATATGAATCTCTGTGTATCAAATTTCTCTAAAAATGATTTAACCATCACTCTTCTCCATTCACATTATTATCTATTTCTTTCTTTAATTCTCCTAAATCTAATCTAATAGTATAATTGATGAATTGTTTCTCTTTCTTATCAAATTTAACATCTTCACCTTCTTGTACTCTTTTAGCTTTTTCTTTAAGATTCTTTATTTCTTTTTTAGTTAATTTAGGAGCATCCTCTATACTCAATATCTTTTCAAAAGAGATATCTCTTATTCTATCAACCATTTTAGTATTTTGTTTTAATCTAATACCTTTATATGAGAATGCTATATCAAATAGTATTAGAGTAGCAAATACCATTATTATTATCTTTGGAGTAGTAAATACTTTTTGCCATATACCCATATCAGTATAAATTTTTACTACTTTACCAATAACAACATCATCTGTTATAGCAACATCTTTAGCGTTATTAGCATCACCTTTTGTAATAATATCATGACCTCTAACAGAAATTATTCTGTGTGTTATATAAGAATCTTCTTCTTTATATGTAATGATATCATCTACCTCATAGAAATCTTGTGATTTAACGATAATAACGTCATTTTGATTGATTTCAGGGGCCATACTACCAGTTTTAACACTGAATATTGAATAGCCACCTAATTCAAAATAATTATTACCAGAAAACATCATTTTCAACTTAGCAAAAATGATTACTATGAGTATTAAAAATACTACAAAAGTTAAAATATCTACAATTGTTTTTAATATTTTCTTAACAGCTGACATTTTACCCTCTTCCTTTTATCCTTGATATGGAGTTATAGTTTCTCCTAAATATTGAATAGCACTAACAGTAATAGGAATAGCAATTCTACCATCTCTTGTTAATCCAAGAACAGTATCATTTTCATCATAATCAGCCACATTATTCCATGTTACTGTTACTCTTAAAGTTACAACATCTTCATTATTAATAGTATTTAAATCAATTACACCAGAATATGTATTTTCACCAGTTCTTATAGTACTATTAGATCCTTGCTCTTGAACACTAAAAACAATATTGTTTGCATAATTCATTTCATCATAATTAAATGTAATATCATATTTAACTGCAACATCACATTCAGTAGCATCAACAACCAAATCAAAATATGCACTTGTTCCAGGTGCTATTCTATTAGGTGCAGTATTATTATTTTCTTCATAAACAAAGCTATCAACAACTAGTGTTTGAGTTTGTGTATTTGAAATAGTAACATCACTTATTTTAATAACCCATTTACCTATATCCATATTGGCAAATCCAACACCATTACTCTCAAATAAAGCTAAAGTGTCAGCAAAAACAATAAATGATGCTACTACCATTATTATTACTACTAACCAAATTGTAACTTTAAAATTAAATTTCATTCTATTCTTCTCTTTTTTCTTTTTCTGCTTCTCTTTCTAATCTGGCTTCTTCTTTAGCCTCTTCTTTTGCTTCTTCTACTATAGAGAAAATCTCATAAACTAATGCAAATAATGTAGGTAGAATAATTAAGAATAAGAATCCTATTCTAGATGAAAGTATTCTTAATACAACACCTGCTTTATGATATACAATTGCTTTATTTGCTGTTCCTATTATAAATCCATAAGATACTTTATCTTTTTCTCCAAAATGGAATGTATCTTCTGCATGATCATTAACATCAATATCTGTAATAGCAGCATAATTAATATATACATTATCTCTTGCATTATCTATGTAAAAGAAAACATAATCTCCTTTATTATACTTATTTTCAGCTTCTTTTCTAACAATAACAATATCATTTTTCTTAAATGCTGGTTCTAATCTTTCATTATCAACAACAAATATAGAATAATCACCTATTTGACTTACACTGAAGTCATTAAAATAGATTAAATAAACAGTAGTTACTATTGCAGCAAATACCCATACTGTTATTATTATTCCTTTAATAAAGTCTAATATTTTTCTCATAAATACCTCACTATTTTCTAAGTACATTTGGTACTTTTAATATAAAATCAACATCTTTTAAATTAATCATTACTGTATAAACATCGAAATATGTTAATAATTTATCAACACTTTCCATATATTTTCCAATAGCATCAATTGTAATATCATCTTCAGTAAGAATAATACTGTTTCTCTTATACATTTCAACTATTATTTTATCTATTTGTTTATCTTCAGTTATATAAATATTATTAATAATATCTATATAGTTATCATATAAATATTTTTGAAGATTTAACATATGTTTATTAACATTTTCTACAGTTATTTCTTCTTGTTGTTTTTCTAATAAACCAACAAAATATCCTAAATTATAAGATGTAAATATTAATATATTATATAAACTAGTTTCCGGTGTTACATAATTAAAGATATAATCTTTAATTCTTAAATCATCAAGTTCTTTATAATCATTTATTAATTCATCTATTAATTTATTTCTTTCATTAGTAGCAATATCAAGTTTCTTTTTATTTAATTTAAATAAACCTTTTTTATTTATCTTCTTATTTAAACCAATAACTGTAGCTTCTTTCTTAGTAATTTCTTTTAATTTATTATTAAATAAATCTTTATATTCAGCTTGATGAGAATATAATTCTTTGAAATCTTTAATTATATATTCAAAATCTAAATAGCCTTTATATTCAAGTAAAGATTTTTTTAGTTTAATTAAGCATTCATAGTTTCTATCTAATGATGAATCAGCAAGAATTTTATTAAATAGGTTTTGTACTCTACTTTCACTAACAAAGTCTTCTACTTCATATGTTCCATTAATAAATAAATCATAAATGTATTTTAAACTAGTATGTTTAGACATCTCATTAGAATTAATTAATTCTCTATGAGAGTTTAGATATTTTGCATAATCAAAATTAGCATATTTTTGTTTAAAATAGTCATCTATTTTATTTTTATGTTTATTATATAAATACCTAAAATTAACTTCTATTTGACCCAAAAGATTAGATGCTTTCCAGAATATATTATTGAATACATCTTGAATATTTTGAGTATTAGAAAGTAATGTTTGCATATAAAGATGAGCATTTTCTGATATATCAAAATCCTTATCTGTTAATACTACACCTACTAATTTAAAGCTTTCATATATTTCTAGAATAATACCATTTACTTCTTTTAAATTTTGACTTGTAGAATTTCTCAATTTATAGAATAAATATGGTAAATTCATCTTTTCATCTGATGGTACTCTACTATCAGATAATTTAAATGAATTATAGTTAATACTTATATTTCCTTCTTCAAATTTAAGAGTTTGATATTTACTCAAAGTCTCTGTATATCTAGAATTAATCTCACTTTCTGCATCTTTAAGCATTTGAGTATATTTTTTTATGTAAGCATCAATATACTCAACATACTTTTCGACATTTTTAGCATTATTAGTAGGAAGGATTTCAAGATTAGCAGTTATCTCGTCAAATTCTTTTTGTAACTCACTAGTCATGTGTTACTTCCTCCTTACTCTTTTCCAAAGTTTTAATAAACTTCTTTAACATTTCGTAAGTTTCAAGTAATTCATTATTATTTAATTCTTTCATATTAATCCTTTCCTTCCTACCTAATAATTATATATTTCTCTATTGAACCTATAGCTGAATTTCCATCATACAATATAAATTCTATCTTATAAGTTCCTGTTAGTAAATCATCTTTTGTTCTAAATGTAAACGTACATTGATCAGTCGGCGCTGTAATTATCTTATATTCATTTGTATTACTTGTATAAGCAAGTGCACTATCAAAGAAATCAGCAGCATTGACTAAATGATATGTAGTTGACATTTCTTGAGTATAGTCTCTTCTATACATCTTAATATTGATACTTGGATTAGTTAAACCTGAGTTGTAATCAAATGTATATGTAATAGTTTTTCCACCAAGAGCATTCTCTCCAGTATCTGCTTTAAGAACAATCTCTTCTGGATTAACATGTGCATCTAATCCATATATCTCATTTATTATTTCTAAATCTAATTCTACCACATCTGAAGAATTAAGGCCATAGTAAATACCATCTGGTGATCCATAAGACTCAATTTTTATCTTATAATTACCTGTTGCTAACCTAGATGTACTTGAATGTAAAGTAATCCATTTTTCAACACTATCAACCCTATCAGCAATCTTAATTCTTGTAGTACCATCAATATTTGGATAGTATTTAGTATCACCTATTGAATAATATAAACCTATCATTGATGTACCAGTAACTACATCACCATCAGAGTTTAAAATTGAAATCTTAACACCAAGTTTTTGATCAAATAAGTGTGTATCATAAACAACAACACCATCTATTTGACTTTGAGTATAGTCTACTGTTATATCCATTACAGCATTTTCTCCACTATACATTACTTCTCTATCAATTGTACCATCAATATCTATTACGGCATCTTTATTAGCATAAATATTATATTTTAGATTACCTTGTTGTGGTCCTAAAACACTATTAACTGTTTCACCATTTGAATCAAGCATTTCAATTAATAATGAACAATTTAATTGATTAGAATTAATTACAGTATCATCAAAATCTAAAATAAATATAAACTCCTCATCACTCGTTTGTAGTGTAGAATCATAATATTCTAGATTTTTCGCGGCGTCATTATAATATACACCACTATTTTGAGCACCCATTACCTCAAACATTGATAATAAGTACTGAACATCACCTTGATTTTGTAGTTGCTGCTGAGCATTTAAGACATCAGTAGCATTAATAACGTGATAATAATAGTCAACATTATCTCCACTTAAATCAATCATTGTAATCTTAGTACCTAAAGGTAATACATAATTTGATATAAGTGTTCTATAATATCCAGGTTTATATACAGATTCTCCTGTATGGAATAATGCAAAATATGCACTAATTGAAGCAGATGAAGTAATATTTGTAGCAGTACTTGTAAATAATTCATATTTTCTTCCTGCTGTCATAGCACCTTCATAATCTGCCGTTGTATATAAAACTCTCTTAAGTGATATTCTAATTGCAAGTCTATCAACTATTCTATTTAAATCATCTATTTGAGTTACAGCAAGCATTTGAATTTCAACTTCACCCATATCTCCTGCTGTAGCAATATTTTTAACGTGATGTAAGCAGAATAGTAATGTTGGAGTAAGTGTATTATTACCACCAATATAATCTGTTGTACCATTTACTTCTGTTTGAATATCATTTCTAAATTCAGTATAACCATTTAATAACCATCCAGTGTTACTTGTTTCCATAGTTAATCCCATTAAAGTATCAGCTAAAGTTGCATCTTGAGTAACTCTTGGAATATTATTTTTATCTGTTAATGATATACCATTTGCTAATGCACTTGAATCAAAAGATAATATTTCAAATGAAGTATTTGGTAAAGTAAAGTCTCTTAGAGATAACTCATATGTACCTAATGTTGAATACTTAGAAGCAACTAAATCAAATTCATATGAGATAATCTTCTTTCCAACTAACCACATATACTCAGCACTAGCTGGAGGAGTTGGTTCAATGTATTGAATAATATTAACATTATTGTTTTCTTCATCCATTACATTAGTATAGAAACCATCAACTTCAATATCATGATTTTGTTTATGAAGTCCTAGTACATATGAACCTTGAGAGAATGTTCCAGACCAATCTAATTGATCATCGAAATCATGTTTATCATATATACCTTGATTTACTGTTCCATCACCATTGTATTTATACATTCCGAAGAATGTCATACCTATTACTTCACCATATTGTGTAATATTAGCATTTGTAGCAATATTAACATTCTCACCAGATATAACATATAATCTATTATCTACATTCTTAGTAACTGTTTTATTATCAGTATCTATATCAACTGTTGCTACTGCTCCCGTTGATGTTAAACTCTTAAATTTCTTTAAGATATTAGTACCTTTTTCTAAATATAATGTAGAATTATTCATTAAATCTAATTCATCAATTAATGAGAATGTGAACAATACATCTGAATAATCATTTGTTCTATCGGCTGCTCCAGAAAGAGCAAGTGATGAATTATCTATTGTTAATAAATTCGTTCTTTGAATAGATACACATTTCTTAGGTGCAGCATATGTACCAAAATTCTTAATAGTAATAGTACTTACACCAGTTGTTGTTGATGCATTACCACTACCAAATATAGAACCTCTAATTTCCATATTGTAATCTTCACCATTGATATTAACATCTATTCCATTTGAAACACCAATGAATGTCCAGTCGTAAGTATCTGAACCAGAAGCATTTGCTTCACCACCACCAAAGACAGTACCTTTAATATCAATATCATCTTTAGTTAATTCTTGTGAAGTAACAACATCTGCTCCTATTGTAACGGAAGTAGTACCACAAACTTTTGCAGTATTTGCACCTCCATATACATTACCATATATAGTTCCACCAGCTATTTCAACAATAGCTTGTGAATTATTATTTAATTCAACACCAGTTTTAGCGGCATTTCCTCCACCAAATACTGAACAATAACTCTTAACTGTACATCCTGAGTTTCCAATAGTAGAAGCTCCACCGACTCTTACTTTTGTATCCCCATAAACAATGGCAGATCCACCATCTCCACCAGCATATACACTACCAGAGATTAATCCGTTGTTAATAAGTACATCTGTGTCTCCTAGGACTTCTCCTAAACATCCTCCACCAAAAACATTTCCTGTAACCATACCACCTGTTACTTTAACAGTAGTATCTCCAGTAATATTGGCTAAGTTTCCTCCACCATAAATACTATTAACTGTACCATTATTTAATGTAATATTTGAATCAACTGTAGAAGCTTGGTTTCCTCCACCAAATAGGTTTCCTGTAACATTTCCACCATTAACTGCAACATTTGTTGTTGTTACTGAACCACCGGCATTATTTCCACCATATAGATTTGTTACAGTACCAGCATTTTTGGTAACATTTGTTGAAGTAATATTTCCAGCACTATTAGAGCCACCATATAGATTTGCTACAGTAACTCCACCACCAGCAGATGAATTAATATTTACATATGTATTATCTGCTCCAGCTTGGTTTCCTCCACCAAATACATTTGCAATTGTTCCTGTATTTGAATTTAATACAACGTGTGTATCTCCTGTTACAGCTCCTTGGTTTCCTCCACCATAAATAGTATTAGTAATTGTTCCACCATTTATAGTTACATAAGTATCTTCATTTGTAACAGCAGCATTACATCCACCATATATATAATCAACGTTACCAGCATTTATAACAATTTGAGTATTATCTACTTGAGCAGCATTTCCTCCACCAAATATAGATCCTACAGTACCATCTTCAAGAGTGATTGATGTATCTCCAACTGTACCACCGGCGTTATTTCCACCGTAAATATTTCCAACAATACCTGTTTCCATAGTAATTGTTGTTGAAGAAACACTACCACTTTGATTAGATCCTCCATAAATATCTCCAATACTAATGTTATTGTTTCCAGTAACATCTTTAAGATAAATATTTGTTGTAGAAGCTCCAGCTGAGTTTCCTCCACCATATACTGTTGGTATAGAACTTGGTGAATGAATAATAGTAATATCAGTATCTCCTAAGATAGCTCCGGCATTTCCTCCACCATATATAGCTGTTGTAACTGATCCACCATCTATAGTTAATGTTGTATCTCCATTAACAGCAGCGGCATTTCCTCCACCATATACAGTATCTGCAGAACCGCCTTCATAAGAAATTGTTGTATTTCCTCTTACTATTCCAGCGTTTCCTCCACCAAACAAGTTAGTAGTAACTGTTCCACCTGTCATAGTAATTGTTGTATCTTGGTATACTTCAGCGGCATTTCCACCTCCGTATACTTGGTTAACCGTTCCGTTATTAATAGTAACTGTTGTACTTCCTAGAACATCACCTTCATTTCCTCCACCAAATAGGTTTCCAGTAACTGTTCCATTATTTAATACTACTGTTGTATTTTGACTAACATCGGCTTCATTTCCTCCACCATATACATTAGCAACTGTTGTATTAGTTTGAGTTCTATTAATAGTAATACTTGTGCTTCCATTAACAGCTCCGGCATTTCCTCCACCGAATAATGATTGACTAATTGCTCCACCATTAAATTGAACTGTTGTATTATTGGCAACTGTAGCAGCAGAACCTTTTCCACCACCATATACATTAGTGAAAGATCCATTTCCTAAAGTAACATTTGTTGCTGTTACTGGAGCAGAATTTCCTCCACCATATACAGTTGTTACAGTACCATCTGTAATTACAACATTTGTTGTTGTTACGGTACCACCTTCATTATTACCACCATAAACAGTGCCGACAGTACCATGATTTATATCTACAGTAGATGTAGTAACATTTCCTGTTGTATTAGATCCACCATATACTTCAGTTATGCTAATATTATTAGCTCCATTTGCTGATAATAGTTTAACACTTGTTGTTCCTACACCAGCTGCGTTTCCTCCACCAAATACTTTTGGAATAGTATTTGCTGCATTTTGAATTCTAACATCAGTCTCAGTCGTTGCAACAGCGTTTCCACCACCATATAAAGCAGTACTAATAGTTCCACCTTTTACAGTTGTTTTTGCTGTTCCACAAGTTCCACCACTGTTATTACCACCATAAACTATATCTGTAATTCCACCATTTATATTAACAGTAGAAATTAATACGTCTCCACTTTGGTTAGAACCACCATATAATGTTCCGACTGTAGCTCCATTTTGATCTACAAGAGTATAATCAATTGATGTTTGATTTCCACCACCATATACATTTGTGAATGTTCCGCCATTTAATGTAACTGAAGCGCTTCCAGCAGGTTTACCCGCTAAATCACAACCACCAAATACATTAGTTGCAGTTCCACCGTTCGTTGTAACAGTAATATTTCCAGAAACATAAGGAGTATACGTTGTGCTACCTTTAGCTCCACCAAATACACTATTAACAACATTACCTTTATTCAAAGTAACTGTTACTGATTTAGAAGTATCAGTTTTACCTGTGCTTGATGCATTTACGGTACCATAAGCACTACCACCATACACACTACCACCAATACTTGGTGTTGTACTCTTACTTAAGTCACCTATTGTAACTGCAACATTTCCGCTAACAAATGTACCATAGTTGGTTGCATCTTGGTATCCACCTTCTCCACCGCCATATACGTTAGTAGATACAGTTCCACCATCTATACGAACACTAGTACTTCCATAAACTCTTCCTTTATTTCTAGAACCGCCATATACACTTCCTGATACAGTTCCACCATCCATTTGAATATTTATATTACATTGAGTTTCTTGCTCAACATCTTCATATAAAATACAAGTATAAGTAAAACTAAACCATCCACCAGATAACTGACATGTATATCCTCTATCTCTATAACTTTCTACGTCTGAATATGAAACGTTTGTTACTCTATCGACTTCTACACTTTGTGTAGTAGCATCTCCTGCACCATTATTATTAGCTGCACCATATACGCTACCGCTAATAGTACCTCCTTTAATAATGATATCTGTTTGTGCTGGTGGATTTGAAATTGTTGTACCTACAGCACCATAATTTCCACCACCATATACATTCTTACGAATTGTAGCATTTTCATCTATTATAATTGTTGATTTATAAACTGAACCTAAAGCAACATTACTTGAACCACTACTTGGATTAGTACTTGCATTACCATTTCCAGCACCAAATATGCTTCCTGCTTCAACACCAGAAATTGTTTCATTAGCATTATCATTAACTAGTGTTTGATCTCCAACTTCAGCATTTCCTCCTACATATATGTATGTTTCACCACGTAGGATAGCATCTCCGTTGGAACCAGAAACTCCATTAGAACCTCCAAATAACGCATATTTTATTTTTCCACCAGTCATTTGAATAATTCTGTTTCCATAAGTAGTTGTTAAACCTGCTCCACCAGTAACTACATCAATAGTTCCGCCCTTAATATACATAATGATATCATTATAATTTTCTTGTGCTGATACAGTAAGTGGTCCACCAATTAGGTTATAAATTATTCCACCTTCAATAATTCCAATTCTAGGTGAATAATGATTTCCACCTGCTAAACCACCTATATACATACCTGTTGAATATGTAACTCTATTACTACCAAAAGTTCCACTCTTAACAATTGTTGTAACACAAGGAACAGTTTTATCACTTGATCCACTTCTAAGATTTCCACCATATGCTCCAGTTGCTCTATTAGCAACATCTAATTTTGTATTGTTATTGCCAACTCTATCATAATCTGATCCATATACTGTTATAGCTTGTATATAAAGATCACCAGAAGCATTTGCTAGTGTTGTTGAAGAAGTACTATTATAGAATCCTGACTCAACAATTGTTTTATATCTAATAGGAGTAGTACCTGTTCCAGCTGAAGATTGTTCTGGGTTTAATCCACCAGCTAAATTGCTAATTGTAGCATGATCAGAATTATATCTTGTAATTCCTCTACCTATTTTTACATTTAGATAATTACCAAAGAAAGCACCATTAGAACTATAATTTGGGTTAGTTGAGGTAGTTTGATTATTTACTCCACTATCCATTGGTAAGTATTCAATTCTCATATCTGCTCTAGCACGAGTACTCGAAACAGCCCATCTATTATTATGAGCAGTATGATTATATAATCCTGTTAAAGTTAATGGTTTAGTAAATCCAGAAGGTATTGTACCTGTTAGAGTTCCAGAAACTTCTAAAATATTAGTATCTCTTGTTGCTAAATAATAGTATTCATTTGGATCATCAGCAATCGCAACAATTGGATTTCCATATTCATCATAATAAGGAACCTTTTCATAAATTGTAGCATTACTTACAGA
>JAEEGL010561103.1_pt1 | contig 14005 bp, 16 predicted proteins | sample 9134231 | NCBI WGS metagenome assembly JAEEGL01 (sample SAMN16246548, study PRJNA631951) | gut metagenome | biome: gut microbiome; feature: rumen; material: fiber-attached | host: Bos | place: Iran: Karaj | collected 2018-10
AGTAGACGGTAAAGTTTATGAAAACGATACTGCTACTGATATTGCCGTTGAAATTGGTAAAATAGTAGATAATAGTGCTACTGCAACTACTGTTGAATAGATTTAGGATTTAGTTGAAGAATATTTAATGCGTTCTGAGCGTCCTGATGTGGCTCGCGCATATATTCGTTATAGATATAAGAAAGAAGTTGCTCGTAATTTTGAGCATGATTTTATTGATGCTGTTGTCGAGAAACTTGAAGCTAGTGATGTTCAAAATCAAAATGCCAATATAGATGAACATTCTTTTGGAGGAAGAACAGGTGAGGCTACTGGTGTAATGACCAAGCGTTTAGCATTAGACCATCTTATGTCTGAAAAGTCTCGTGAGAATCATTTAAATAATAGAATTTATATTCATGATTTAGATGCTTATTATGTAGGTTCTCACAACTGTTTGTCTATCCCATTTGACGATTTACTTGCAAAGGGATTTAATACTCGTCAAACTGATGTGCGCCCCGCAGGTTCTGTAAATACTGCTTGCCAATTAGTAGCAGTTATTTTTCAACTTCAATCATTACAGCAATTTGGTGGCGTAAGCGCTACGCATATTGACTGGACAATGGTTCCATATATTCGCAAGAGTTTTTATAAACATTTCTGTGATGGTATGAAATACATTGAAGATGGAAATACTAATTGCGCCGCATTAGGTTTAGAACCAAAAGACATTTCTATTGTAGGAGATTTTTATAAAGGTTTTTCCAATTGTGAAAAAGCATATGAATATGCTATGGATATGACCGAAAAAGAAGTCCATCAAGCAGTTGAAGGATTATATCATAATCTTAATACTCTTCAAAGTCGTAGTGGAAATCAACTTCCATTTACTTCTATCAATTATGGCACTTGTACATTACCAGAAGGGAGAATGTTTACAAAGGCTCTCCTTGAAGTAAGTATTGAAGGTCTTGGTAGATTACATAAAACCTCTATTTTCCCATGCGGTATTTTCCAATGCATGAAGGATGTTAATAGAGAACCAGGTGACCCAAATTATGATTTATATAGACTTGCTCTCGAATCAACTAGTCGTAGATTATATCCTAACTATGCTAATGTAGATTGGTCTGGTAATGCAGGATATGATAGAAATAACCCTGAAACTTATTTCAGCACAATGGGTTGCCGCACAGTGAATGGCGCTGATATTAATGCTGAACCAGGCGTAAATCCACAAACAAAAGATGGTCGTGGCAATATTTGCCCAGTAACTATTATTATGCCAACTCTTGCTATGGAAGCAAAAGAAAAAGAAGGCAATATTGTAGAAAACTTTATGATTATTCTTGATGAAGCAATTCATGATGCTCGTGATATGCTTATTGAGCGTTATAATTGGATTTGTTCACAAGATGCTTCTAGTGCAAAATTTATGTATGAAAATAACGTAATGCGTGGTTACCATCCAGAGCAAGGAATTAGAAGCGCATTACAGCATGGAACTATTGTAATTGGTCAATTAGGTCTTGCTGAAACACTTCAAATCCTTATTGGTTGTGACCATACTGAACCTCGTGGAATGGAATTAGCAAAGCGTATTGAAGCATTATTCAAACAGCGTTGTGCAGAGTTCAAAAAAGAATATCATTTGAATTTTGGTGTTTATTATACCCCTGCTGAAAATCTCTGCTATACTGCTTTAAAGAAATTTAGAGAAAAGTATGGAGTTATGGAAAATATTAGTGATAAAGATTTCTTCACTAACTCAATGCATGTTCCAGTTTGGCATAAACTCTCTCCATTTGATAAAATTGATATTGAAAGTCAATTGACAGGATATAGTAATGCAGGTTGCATCACCTATGTAGAATTAGATGCTTCCGTAGTCCATAATCCAGATGCATTAGAGCAAATTGTCAATTATGCTATGGATAAAGATATCCCATATTTTGCTGTAAATGTCCCATCAGATACTTGCCTTAGTTGCGGTTATACTGGTGAAATTAATGATAAATGTCCTATGTGTGGTAGTGAAAAAGTTCAACATCTTCGTCGTGTAACTGGTTATTTGACCGGTGATTATAAAACTGCTTTCAATTTTGGAAAACAAGATGAAGTTCATCACCGTATCAAACATACAGGACAAATGGAGCAATAATTATGCGATACGCAGGTATTATAAAAAATGATGTTGCTGCTGGCAATAAAGTGTGCGTAACCTTTTTTGTTTAGGGTTGCGCACAACATTGTCCAGGTTGCCACAATCCTGAGACTTGGGATTTTGATGGCGGTTATGAATTTACATAGGATACATTGAATAAAATACTTGAAGCAATTACAGCAAATGGAGTTTAGAGAAATTTCGCAGTAATGGGCGGAGAACCATTACATCCAAATAATTTATTCCTTACTAATTTAGTAATTAGTGAAGTTAGACAAAAATATCCAAACATTAAGATTTATTTATGGACAGGATATCTCTATAAAGATTTGATTGACAAACAAGAAAAATTATTGTAGAATATACTTAATAATGTAGACGTTTTGATTGATGGCCCTTTTATTCAAGAGCAAAGAGATATTACATTACCGATGCGTGGAAGTAAAAATCAATCAATCATCACGCTTCATAAGAGATAAAGGAGAATATATTTATGGTTATTACAATTTGTGGAAGTTCTAAATTTAAAAATGAAATTTTAGCAGTTGCACATGATTTAACTCTTCAAGGTCATATTGTTCTTGCTCCATGTGTGTTCCATCATACTGATGAAGAGCAACTCTCTACTGAGGATAAAATTCGTCTTGATAATCTTCATAAAGAGAAAATCAATATGAGCGATGCTATTTTTGTTGTCAATGTTGATAATTATATTGGCGAAAGCACATATGGCGAAATTGACTGGGCTAATCGTATGAAGAAACAAATTTTCTTCCTCATTGAGCCTCCAAAGCCTAATGCACCAGAAGATGTACAGCCTGTTGTAAATAGCGAAGAAGAAGCTGCTGAATAAGGAGGTTCTAAATTATGAGAATCTACCTTGCAGGACCTATTTTCTTTTACGGCGATTATCTCCGTAACATTGAATGGGCTACTAAAATAAGAGAAAGATTTCCAAATGTCTATTTATATAGTCCAGTAGAAAATACTGATATAAATGGCGTTGAAGGAAAGAAGAAGTTTGCGGGTTCACAGGAGATTGCAAATGGAGATAACATCCGTCTTGATAATACTGATATTCTTATTGCTTGCATTGATGGTGATGTGCTGCCTTCTGGGACTTGTGCCGAAATTGGCAAGTTCCATGAAAAGATTATGCGCGGTGATAATAAGTATATTATTGGTATTTGTACTGATACTCGTCAGTGCTATAATACTCATAGTGCTGCTAAAGATGCTGGGGGTGCTTCCAGTTTGGGTGAACAGCAATATTCCTATCAGAATCTTTATGTAACTGGTCTTATCAAATAGGCTGGAACATTAGTTTATTCAATTGAAGAAGTAATTGATGTTCTTGCTGAAATTTATGATAAATATGATAATGCATAAGGAGGAATACCTATGACAGATTTTATAATTCAATATTGGCTTGAATTCCTTTTTGGTGGTATTATCGCTGTTCTTGGTTTCTTCGTAAAGCATTATTATCAGTTATGGAAGAAAGAGAAAGAAACTTAGAAAAATGAGTTTTGGGCCCAAGCCAAGCAGGAATTAGAAGAATATAATAGGAAACTTTTAGACCAAAAAGAAAAGATATTAGCATCAGAAGATGCTAAACTTCAAAAGGCTATTGGGCAAATTGGTGATTTACATGAAAACTTATTGCATGCAGTATTAGAAGTATAGGGTAAGCAATTTAAGACTGATTGTAAAACTCTTTTAGAAACACCTAATAGTATTACCTTTGAATAGTTTGAAACTTTAACAATGGAACATGATGTTTATACATCATTAGGTGGAAATGGTTTCGGAACGGCTTTATTTGAATTAGTAAAAGAAAAATATAGTAGTCAAATGATGCAAAAAGATTTAACTGATAACCTCGCAGGACAGTTAAATAATAATAATCAAAATAACAATAATAAACCAAGAGGTTAATAATATGATTTATAATATTGATGATAAAATACCTTTTAGTAAATTAATAATGTTTTCTATTTAGTTGGTTCTTTCTGTTTTCGTTGCCACAGTATTAATTGCTAATATCTGCGGCGTGGCAGTGAGTGGCGCATTAGTAGGCGCTGGATTATCAACTATGATTTACTTGGTTATTACCAAGTTTAAATCTCCTATGTTTGTATCAAGTTCAGGTGCATTTGTAGCACCGGTTATGGCAGCATTGGCCATCGGAGGATATACTGCTGTTGCTATTGGTGGTTTAGTAACCTGTCTTGTTTATACAATTTTTGGACTTATATTTACAAAAGTGCCTGTTGAAAAAATTTATAAAGTATTTCCTCATGCACTTATTGGTGCCGTAACAGTTGTTATTGGTGTCAATCTTATGCCATTTATCTTATCATATGTTTAGATAAGTGGAGTAACTAATATGTGGGGAGTTAGTGTTGCATTTGTGACAATGATTAGTATTGCAATTATTTCACATTATGCAAAAGGACTTTGGTAGATCCTTCCATTCTTACTTGGCACAATGGTTGGATATATTTATGCGATTATCCTCACTCTCACGGGAGTATATCAAATTGTTGATTTTAGTGTTTTTGCCAATTTGAGTTTTATCAAGGTTCCAGACTTCGCTTTCCTCCATTGGACTGCTGTAGATTGGACTACAATTCTCCCCGTGGTAATTATGTATATTGCGTATACAATTTCAGCAATGATGGAATGTTTAAGCGATCATGCCGCATTAGGAGGAATTATTGGTGTAGACTTGTATAAACAACCAGGGCTTGGAAGATTATTTATTGGCGAAGGATTTGCAAATGTTATCGGGACTTCTGTGGGGTCCCTCGGTATTTGCTCCTATGGAGAGGGAGTAGCTTGCGTAGGCTTTTCTAGAGTCGCTTCAACAAAAGTTACAACAGGAGCCGCTATCATACTCATTCTCTTAGGATTTTTAGCTCCAGTCCAAGCCTTCATCGCCAGTATACCAAGCTGTGTGTTTGCTGGCGCAGCCATTATATTGTACGGTTTCATTGCCTGCTCAGGAATTAAAATGCTCCAAAAGACAGACTTAAATATTCAAAAGAATTTGATTATTGTATCTACTGTCTTATCTCTCGGTATTAGCGGCCTCGTTGTAGGCGGCACTACCATTAGTTTATCTGCTACTGGATTAGCACTTGTAGTTGGTATTATTTTAAATTTAGTATTAAAGGAGAAAACAAATGAAAGTTAAAGTTTTTTATCCAGATAAAAATGGAAAAATTAGTTTTACAAAGGAAGAACTACAAGCACTTTTAGATGAAGTATATAAAGAGGGTTATAATGATGCCAGACCATATTACTGGACTAGCCCATATTGGACTTGGTCTAATAGTAATATAAATACTACAACCACTCCATATATTACATATAATACTAGTGAAACTACAATTTCAAATAGTACCAGTGCTAATTATGAAAATTGTCCTGCTTATGCAGGAAGTACTCTAACAAGTGCAACTATGCCAGAAGCACCAGACCCTGAACAATATAAAATTGAGTTCAAGTCTGCATAATAATAAAATGCGCTTTACCAAATTTTTTGATAATTTCGTAATAAAATTTGGTAAAGCGCAAGTTTTTGTTTTGACGGAAATAAAAAATTATGATATAATATTATCGTAATTTTTTAAATATATAAAAAAGGAGTTTTTTATCTCATGGAAAAAATCTTTCATCTGAATGAGAAAAACACAACTGTTCGTGCCGAAATTCTTGGTGGTCTTGTTACATTCCTTACCATGTGCTACATTTTGTTTGTAAACTCTGATATGTTTGCAACATTAGGTTTGTCATTTGGTGCAATGTATATTTGTACTGCTCTTTCTGCCGTAGTTGGCTGTTTTCTCATGGCATTCTTGGCTGGTATGCCAATCGCACAAGCCCCTGGACTTGGACTAAATGCTTTCTTTGTATATACATGCTGCCTTGGTTTTGGCTTTACATATGCAAATGCTCTTGTCTTTGTTCTTTTTGATGGTATTCTTTTTGTCCTTCTTACTCTAACAGGTCTTCGTAAGAAAATTTATGAATCAATCCCACTTGCTGTTCGTCATGCAATTGGTGTTGGTATTGGCGGGTTTATCTTCTTCATTGCTTGCCAAAATAGTGGATTGATTGTTGATAATCCTTCAACTCTTGTTGGCCTTGTATCCTTCAATTTCCTCTCTGGTGGAGTTACTTGGGCAGGCATTATGCCAGTAGTAGTAACAATGGTAACCACAGTTATTATTTGTGCTCTCCGTGCTAAAGATAAGCGTGGTGCAGTTCTTATTGGTATTTTAATTGGCTCTGTTCTCTATTACGCACTTGGATTTACAATCCCTGGCTTCTATGATGGATTTGGCTTTAGTTTGAATCTTTCTATGGCAGATGCTTTCAAAGATTTTGGTACTCAAACCTTTGGTGCTGTATTTAAGAGCGGTTTTGACTTTTCTGGCTATCTTGCTGGTCATAGTGTAGCAAATCTTTGGGTTATGCTTATCACTTCTGCTCTTGCCTTCTGCCTTGTTGATATGTTTGATACTCTCGGTACTCTTTATTCTGCTTGTGCTGAGGGTGGCCTCCTTGACGAGAATGGCAATCCTCTTAACTTTGAGAAGTGCATGCTGAGTGATGCTATTGCTACTTGCGCTGGCGCTGTATTTGGAACAAGCACTGTTACAAGTTATGTTGAAAGCACAAGTGGTATTGCCGCAGGCGCAAAGAGTGGACTTTCAAGTTTTATAACTGGCGCTCTCTTCCTTCTTGCTCTTGTCTTTACTCCTATTGCTTCTCTTGTCCCAAGTTGTGCAACTGCTGCTGCTCTTGCCTATGTTGGTATTATTATGATGAGTGGCGTTATTAATATTGATTGGAAGAATATTGAAATTGCACTTCCTGCTTTCCTTACTATTATGATGATGGTATTAAGTTATAGTATTAGTTATGGTATTGCAATTGGTATTCTTGCTTATATCCTTGTAAAAGTTTTTGCTGGCAAAGTCAGAGAAGTAAAACTTGGAACTTGGATTATTGGCATCCTCTTTGTATTGATGTTTGTAACTCACTAATAAAAATAGATAAAAAAATAAAGGGAAACTCTTTTATAAGAGTTTCCCTTTTTATTATTTTAACGAACTTTTATCCAAATTCGTCCATCTACTTTTACATTATCTGAACCCCATGTTTCATATTGTGGAATTTCTGAAACAATACCAACAATACAATCTGGATATTCACAAATTTCTGCACGAGACATAATATCAACAGTGCCATCTGGAGCAGAACAAACCGCCATGCCCGCGTGATAATTTTCACGAGGTTGATAAGTATATACAAGAACTCGTCCTGCAACAGCAATTGGTGTAGTTGCTTTATCTGTTGCGCCCATCAAGTGGCCATAAGTATCTGAAATAACTTGCGCACCTGGTTGGAGACGCTTAAAAGAACAAGCTAATGAACCATCATCTTGGTCAATTACTACATGACCAGGAGTAAGATCAATGGTTGTGCGACATTCAGCATAGTCATTAAATACAGCATTAAATACACGACTTGCCCAAATATTTAATGCAGCATATATACCACCTGAAGTCCTAATGGAAGCTCTAGTATCTCCATAATATGTACCAGTATAATTTGAATCAAATCCATTAGTAGCATCACTAGCATTACCTTGTTTTATACCATCTTTAGTATTTGTTACATTTAATTGATGATTATCGTCATATGTTACAGCATTATTAATATAAGTTGATAAATTAATATAACTTCTTGGAGTACTATTTACTCCATTCCAAATACTAATAGTATCAAATTTACCATTTGTAATACGTGCACTATCCCAAGGGTTATCATCTGTTCCTAATGCACTATTATTATTTGTACTAGTTGGAATTAATTGTGCATCACCAGTAGAATTACCGACTTGAACTATACCATCATTATCAGTAATTTTATTAGTAGTGATTGTTTCAAAATATCCATTACTTACTCGAGTACCACTGGCTCCTATATTAGTTGCATAAATAGTATTCCATTTGTTAGAGGAAGAACCAATGGTTCCAGTATTATTTAGGCCAGGCAATAAGTTACTAGCTCCAGTACTAGTTCCTAATGTTACATTTCCCTATAGATTAGTAGCTCCAGTTACACTAAGAGTCCCACCTATATTAGTTGTTCCATTTAAATTAATAGTGCCATTTCCATCGCTTGCAGTAAGAGTAATACTATTATAAACAGTATTGGCTCCACTCCCTGTACTACCAGCTGCAGTTATTTCGATTGGTTGTTTATTATTAGCTTTTATATAAATTGGTTGATTAGAAGCCGTATTTGTAAATCCTTTAATCGGTACTTCATAAGTATGTCCATTTATAGTAATCCTAAAAGTGCCAGATGCCTAATTATTAGCTCCATCACTAACTTCATTTGTCGTCCCAGTGTATGGAGAAGTTGTTGACATATAATTATTATTAAAAGTAATATTACTACCAACTTTTACATATTTATAACCATATGTAGCAGGATAATTATTTGCATTTAATGTATAATAAGTTATATTGCTTTCAAATGATTGAATATCAACTCTTTCATAACGCTTTGTATCTTCATTAAAAATATAATACTCTTTAGTACTATCATAAGTCGCATTACTAGGAACAGCAGTATATTTATTCTCTACACACCCATCAATAATACCCTAAATCTAATTAAGTATATTTTGTTTATCTTGTCCTATATAATTTTCTTTTACATATTGAGACACTTTATAATAATTAGATGAAGGATTTGTGCTATATTGAGAGACGGTAATTGTTTTTAAGTTTACATTAGTCCCATTTTGTAATTGCACTGTATTAATATTATTAGAAACTAAATATTTACGAATTTCTTCATATCTCTTCCAGCGAGATTCTTGTAAATATCCAATATACTTACGTAATAAAGTTTTTATATTACCTTCATTATTTACCCCACCGGTATTAAGTATATCTTCTAAATTAAGAAGTAAGTCATTATAATGGTTAAAAGAATCTTTTAACTAAGCTTTCTTTTGTTTTATTTCTATAGGATCTGTTAAAATATCTGGAAAAACCTATGCTAAAAATCCATCTAATGCTGATACTGTATCTGCGCCCTATGGAGTAACATAATTTTTAAAAGCTGTTTTATCAAAAGTGCCTGAAATTGTTGGCATTAATGGAATTATATAAAATTCACTAGCTCCTTCTGATGGTGATGGATTAATTATTTTTTTATTCTCACGAACACCATAAGTAGTAGTATAAAAAGCATTTTCATTATCAATTAAATTTGGATTGATAATCCAATCTTCAATTCTATTACTAAAAGAATTGATTTGATAAGTTATTTTATATTTTAAGCCATCTGCAAGACGATTATCCTAACTATTTGAAGCAGTATGATATAAACAAGAATTTATAAAACTTTCATCAAATGCATTATATAAACTACCACCCCATATATCTAATGGAGGGTCAGCATTTATATCATGCTATATTTTTGATGGATTGTTTTGATCTAAATTCCAACATTCAAGGCCTTCTGCTAATATTTCATTAGTAGTTTCTATTTCTCCGGTCTATTCATTAATTACTGTTCTATATATTATAAAATTTTCATAATCAGCATTTAATAAATTATGATATTTTAAACTAATATTATATAGAATTTTATTTAATTCTTCTTCTAAATTTTTAATTAAAGTAATATATTCTTCATCAATAGTATTATATTTATTAATAATATTCTAAACACCATTTAAAAGTCTATAAACCTCTTGAAGGTTATGAATAGTTTGCTTATTTTGTTTACTTAAATTACCATTTGCATTATTAGAATCCCCGTAAGTTACTTTTATACAAGGAGTTCCTTCTGTATATATCGGCCAAATTACTTTATCAGTATTTAAGGCATCTGTGTCAAGTTCTTCAACATAATCAATATCAATGATTGGATAGTTCTTAATGTGAGCTAATAACTCATTTAAGCCTTCTTTATCAAAAATGACATTATCAACATATCTTGGGTCTTCTACTCGACTACCAGCAAGATCAACTATTTCTTCTGCCATAAGAACAAAACTCCTTTCTCTCAAAAATAAAATTATTTCTATTATAGATAGAAAAAAGAGATAAACTAATTACACTTTTTAGTCCAAAAAAAATAAAGGGTAAGCATAATTACTTACCCTTTATTTATTATACATCTGTCCAATACAGATGTAATTTCTTTTCATTATCAACTAATGATAATAAATAATTAATACGAGTTATTAATTCATCATTAGCTAAAATATCTTTAAGAGATATTTGTTTATTAGGTTTTATAGTATGATTAATTCCTAACTTAGTTGCCCAACCTACTAAAACCTTTGTTCTTGCAACCATAGTGTTTAATTCATATAATAATTCTCCTTCAAGATTTACTTGGAAAAACTTAAAGGAAAAAGAAACTGCCCCGCCATATTTTGTTGCAGGACTTTGAATATCCCAAGCAAATATCATTTTTCCACTGATACTTTCAATATCATAATATGGAATTATATAATAATACTCTTCATGTTTTGCATTTTGAAACTAAATAATACCAATGCAAGTAGACAAATCCATCTAATCATAAAATCTATCCATTTTAAAATAGATAAATTCTGATTCATGGTCCGCCTCCACTCCTAAGAATGGAGGCGGTGTAATTACACGAGTATTTAAATTAACTTCATAAACAGGTTCGTCTGTTGGGATTCGCATACTAATTTTAGGAGGATCATATGTTCTAGCAATGGTTGCTAAATATTCTTTATATTCTTCACTACCAGTAATCATATATCAAACCTCCTAAAACTTATTGCTAAAATGTTACAAGGAAGTATCCAGTATAGGCAGTCTAAATAGTACCTTTATAACGGTTTTCGGTTCTAATGCGGAAATAACCACCATCATTATTACCAATACTAAACTTTAATTCTCCATTGCCATCTTCTACAACCTCAAACTGTTCCCAAGAAGGATTAGCTTCACTATCTTCAACAGGGCTGAATTGTCCATTAGCATCTAATTCGCCTTCTTCAACAATATAAGAAACAATAGCTCCATCTAAGTTTTCAGAAGTATCAGTAATAGTAAAATCACGTACAGGAATTAAAGCTGTTAAAGCTACATTTGCATAATCTGCTACATCGTTAGGAACAGCGAGTCCGTCTGTAATAACAGGCACTTCGCTAGCTTCTCCATTACGGAAGTTAGTATAAGTTACATTAATACCATCTTTAATAACAGGTGGAATAAATGCAGTCTCAATCACTCTAGATGGTTCAGAAACAGCATAAGTATGGTTCTTATAGTTAATAGCACGGACTTGATATCTGCCTTCTTCAACTGCTCCATCAGCATTTAATGGTAAGGATGGATTTTGAGAATCAACTTTCATAAAGCTATAATTACCACTTTCAATATCTTCTTTTGTTAAAGTGGCTAGATCTTCACTTGCTAATAACTCAAGAGCAATTGCTCCAAGCTCTCTATCCTCTTCGATAGGAGCTACGCCAACACTAATAACAGGAGGTTTATCAGAAGCAATATAAGTATAAGCTGGACCAACGAAATCAGGATCAAGAATACAATTTTCTGGTAATACCAAATTGCCTTCATTGATAAATCCACTTTCAACACTAATATCAACTACTGGAGTTGCAGCAACAGGAATAGTGCAAATATTGCTTTCAGCAATAGGGCTATTAACAGTAATAGCATTATATCCATTAGAAACAACCTTAGAGGCTTGAGCTTTTACTTGATAAATACCAGCACCAAATGCTTTATAAGAACTACCAAGCTCAAATATTTCAGTTCCAATAGGAATAATGTTATCATCTGCAAATTCTTCTTGAGAAGCAATACGAATATATTTTCCTTGTTCATTTTTATAATAATAAACATGATTCTCTTCAAGAACGCTATCTTGTTCTTTTACAAAAACAGAAATAAAATCTGAAGGAGAAGCTACTTTAGATTCATCAACAAAGAAGAAGGTTAATTCTACTCTATCAGAATCATCAGCAAGAGATACAGTTTTACCATTTACTAAATCTTCTGCTTTTGCCCAGAAGACAATGTGATTTGGACCAAGGCCTACGCTTGCAGAATCATCGACATCAGAAGCACCACAAGTATAATTATCACACCATACTAAACCTTCAACAGATTCAGCAAGTACTTCAATATCAATGCCAATCCATTTTGCACTACCTTGATTTTGATTGCTAGATGGGAATTCATTTAATGCACTTAAAATGCCATGTATAAACACATTACTTCCAATGCGTTCAACACTAATAGCATTTTGGTTAAATTGAGAAGGCACTGCTTCATCTGTTAATGGATTAACATTTGCTAATTTATCAATAGATTTAATAACTTTTAATGCCCCATTAGTAACATTCCCTTCTAATGAAGAAGCTGCCCATACATAATTCATACCACCTAAATGACCAGCAGAATATGCTTGTGCAGGAATGGTAATAAATTCTGGCTCACTACCATCATTATTCATCTCAAAATTAAGAATACTAGTAAGACCAAGGAATTTTTCAGCATTATCAGGATCTACATCGCCGGTGCGCCATTCTGGAGTTGCGATTGGAGCAATTCCACCTGCAGAGTAAGAACTATTCTACACACGCTTTAATAAAGCTTTAGCTACACTCTTTACTTCTCTTGGGTCCTTTAAGCTAAGACCAGCATTGATAGCAACTGAAGCAGTCATAGTGTTTAATGCATAATCAATAAGGTCATCTTCATTGCCCTCAGATGGACCAACAGTATAAAAGCTTACAGAAAATTCAAGAGTGCCCTTACCTGGGGTCATTTCTTTAGTAATTGGGAAACCAAATACAATATATTCTGGCTCTAATACATCATTAGGAGCAAAAGCTTCTTCCTCTTGTACTTCATCATATAAATAAGCACGGGAACCTGAAGGAATAAAGTTCCAGTTAATAGCAATCTTGGTATTATAAAGATCTTGATAATCGAAATAACGGTCAATCTTGAAGACTAACATTTCAGCAAGATGATCACCATATACGCCAATACCATTCTTTTTAAAGCTAGAAGGAATAGCAATAGCTCTGGTATTTGCATTGATTTCAAAATAATCTTCATCTGCAGGCATTGTTAAGAATAAATAACCTGGGTTAATATCTTCATGGCCTTCAGTATATAATTGTCCAATTGCTTCAATATTTGCAAAATAAGCTTCAACAGAATCAATTATAATATGGCGATGTGCTTCAAGACGGAACTCAGCAGTGTCTTGAGTAAAGATAGTAGAAAATCCACTACCATCATCAAGAGCAACAGATGATTGTACTCCTTGAGCACTGCTATAATCTTCTGCAGTAATAAATGTAATAGGAGCATCAAGATCTGCATTAGTTGCACCACTTACATCAGCTAAATCATCACGTTTTTGAAGTTCAGCAGTAATGTACTCAAATCTAGGAGCATAATATTCTTGATCATTCGCCTCAGTGATTTTTGTAATCATAAGCTCTTATTCTTCCTTTCTTTTAGACTAAGAGAGGAAAGAATAAACTTTTCTTTCCTCTCTTGTATTTTAAAAAATAATTTAAATAAATTAATCAATTAGTACCAGAAATATCAATTTCTTTCCAATTGTCAACTTCATCTTCGGCACAAGTTACAGTAAAACGACGAACAGTGCCATCAGTTAATACTTTTCCTGAACCTGCCGATAATTTCACTTTTCTAACATAATAAATGTCTTCTAAATGAACTGGAGATTCAATTATTCCATTTGTGCCTAAATACACATAAATAGTTTCTCTAA
>JAEEGL013760937.1_pt1 | contig 14005 bp, 14 predicted proteins | sample 9134231 | NCBI WGS metagenome assembly JAEEGL01 (sample SAMN16246548, study PRJNA631951) | gut metagenome | biome: gut microbiome; feature: rumen; material: fiber-attached | host: Bos | place: Iran: Karaj | collected 2018-10
ATGCCTAACCGGGCAGGTTCTAGTTGGTATTTTTTACGATGTATGGATGCTAAAAATGATAAAGAACTTGCCTCTATGGATGCTATGGAATATTGGAACAGGGTTGACTGGTATAATGGTGGTATGGAGCACACTGCAAGACACTTACTATATGCTAGATTCTGGGTGCAATTTTTATATAATATTGGATTAGTTCCACATAAAGAAATGATATGGACTAGGGTTAGTCATGGCATGGTTTTAGGTTCTGATGGTGTTAAAATGTCAAAATCTAAAGGTAATGTTATTAATCCTGATGATATTGTTAAAGAGTATGGAGCAGATACTCTTAGAACTTATGAAATGTTTATGGGTGATTATCAAATGGATGCTCCATGGAGTACAGATTCACTAAAAGGATGTAAGAGATTCATTGATAAGATTGTTAGATTAAAAGATAAAGTAAATGATAAAGAAGGATTTAGTCCTAAACTTGAAGTTATTCAAAACAAGACAATTAAGAAGATTGAATATGATTTAACACATATGGGTTATAATACAGTTGTTTCTTCTTTAATGATTCTTGCTAATGCATATGATGAAGAAGAAAGTATTACTAAAGAAGATTATCATGTATTATTACAATTATTAAATCCAATTGCTCCTCATATTACTGAAGAGTTAAATGAAAGTATTGGATACACTCCAATTTGTGAATCTACTTGGCCAGTTTATGATGAAGCAAAAACTGTTGATAATGAAATCACTATGGCAGTTCAAATTAATGGTAAATTAAGAGATACTATTAGTGTAAGTAAGGATGCTTCAAAAGAAGAAATATTAGAAATAGCTAAATCAAGAGAAAATATAGTTAAATATATTGAATCAAATGAAATAGTTAAAGAAATAGTTGTGCCAGGAAAGATAGTTAATATAGTTGTAAAACAATAGATTTTATTAATTATTTAATTTATGGTATAATTAAAAAAGAGGTGTTGAAATGATTGGTTTTTATGATTATACAGTAATTCTTACTTATTTAGGATTTTTATCTGGAGTATTTGGAATTATTATGGCATCCCAAGGACATTTATTTGTTGCAACATTATGCTTAATGTTTTCTGGTCTTTGTGATATGTTTGATGGAAAAGTTGCTAGAACAAAGAAAAAAAGAACACAGGAAGAAAAACATTTTGGAATACAACTTGATAGTTTATCTGATTTAGTTTGTTTTGGTGTATTACCATCATTTATCGGATATAATCTTGGAATTGATAAAATTTATTTATTACCAATAATTCTATTTTATCCACTTGCAGCATTAATCAGACTTGCATACTTTAATGTTTTAGAAATAATGAGAAATGGAGATGGGCCTGTTAAGGAATATGTTGGTCTTCCAGTAACATCAGCAGCTTTAATATTCCCATTCTTATATATATTTAAAAAATTTATAGGTAAGTATTTTGTATTTGCTTATGGTGCTTTATTATTTATAGTTGGTATATTATTTATATGCAAAATAAAAATTAAGAAGCCACAAACTAAGCAAATGATAATATTCATAATCATTGGTGTAATTGAAATACTATTAATACTTACAATGCGTAGATTAAGATGATATATTATTCTAGAAAAAGAAATAGCAAAGAAAATATTATTACGGAGTCATCTCATGCTCTTAATTTTTTCTATTGCTCTTTTTTTGGAAGATTATTACTTAAGTTATTTACAACAAAGTTTATTTCAAATGTAATTGCTTTTTATATGAATAGTAAATTATCAAGACGTAGAATAAAAAAGTTTGTTTCAAAGAATGGCATTAATACATTTGAATATGAAAGTAAAAATTATAAATCATATAATGAATTCTTTACAAGAAAAGTAATACCATATAAAAGACCAATTGATTCAGCTAAAGATAGATTTATATCACCATGTGATTCAAAGGTACTAGTATATAAAATAAATGAAGATCTAACTTTAAAAATTAAAGATTCTTATTATAGTATCGATACTCTTGTTGATAGTAAAATAATGAATGATTATAAAGATGGATATGCTTTTGTATTTAGATTATCTGTTGATAATTATCATAGATACTGTTACATAGATAGTGGTAGTCAAGGTAAAAATAAAAGAATTAAAGGTGTATTTCATACAGTTCAACCAATTTCATTAAAACATTATAATTTCTTTAAAACAAACACTAGAGAATATACTATTCTTGATACTAAACACTTTGGCAAAGTAGTTCATTGTGAAGTAGGTGCTCTTGGAGTTGGTAGAATTGTAAATGAACATGAAGATTATAAATTTAAAAAGGGAGAAGAAAAAGGCTATTTTGAGTTTGGTGGTTCAACAATTGTATTGCTAGTTAAAAAGAATATATTAACTATTGATAAAGATATTTTGGAAAACTCAAAAGATAATATTGAAACAATTGTTAAATATGGAGAAGGTATAGCAAGAAATAACTTGCTTACTAGAATAATTAATATAATTACATTTAAATAAAAAAGTATCTAGTAAAAATTACTTAGATACTTTTTATATGCTTTTATTGATAATTCATCACTTTTTGTATATTTTATTTTTTTCTTTTTACAAAGATTTTCTAAAATATAATCAGTGAAATATGGATTTCTTATTAATAGTGGACCAATTACATGTGTCGCATAAACATTTTTATAAGTAAATCCTTCATTTTCACTTTTTAAATCATTTGAATATTTTTTATCTAATTTAAATAACGGAGTTTTAATACCATAATTTAAATCACATCTGTTTTGAAAACCAATTATTTTTTCCTTTATTAGTTTTGTTTCTCCATATATTTGTCCAACAATTCTATCAACTGATGCATTTTCAAATGTACTTTTTGATATAAATTCTGTTTTGTAATCAAATATATTTAATGCTTCTATTTCTTCTTCATTTGTATTGATTGATTTACCAAATAAATCCATTGCATTACCTGTTAAGAGTAAATAATTTTCATTTTCAATATATTCTTTTAATTCTTTTTTATATTTTTTAATATCATTTAAAGCTACTAATAAATTATCTTCGCTTCCTTGTGATATATAAACTAAATCATATTTTTTGAAATCTATTTTTTCATTTAAACTTTTATATTCAACATTTACTTTAATGTCATTTAATTTAAGCATGTGTTCAATACATCTTGTATTAGCATTTTCTCCATAAAGGTTTAATAAATCATAATATAAGTGTAAAACATTAATCATTATTTTCCTCCTTTATAATCTTTTTAAGTTCAATTTCTTTATCAAAACATACCATAGAATAAATATTACCAGTTGTTTTTGTTTTAATAATATTTCCTAAATCTTTTATGTCTTCTACAAGTATTAATTTGTCTTCATCAATTCCTGCATATTTCATTCTAAGAAGTAGGTCATTACAAAATCTACCAATTAATACTATATTTTTTACATAAGGATCTTTTAATTCTTCAAAATCAATATCCCAAATCCAAGATATATCGTTTTCTGTATATCTTCTACTTGAATTATCAAATCCAAGAATAATTGTTTTATCTTTCTTTTGATGAATTAAATAATCAAGAGATTGTTTATAACTTAAATTATTTTCATTTTTGCTTACTAACATTTGCCATTTTCTATTATCAAAATCATATATTTCAAGTCTCTTTGTTTTAATATCACCATTTAACACATTTACAATATCTTCTTCTTTAACACCAATTGTACTTGCAAGAGCATAGCAGCCTGTTACGAAGTAAACAGTATATAAGAAGTCTGATGGTAAACTAATTAAGTGATTATTAATTGTAATATGCTTGTTATCTACATCAATGTCTTTTGCTTCAAAATCAGGGTTGCCTCTATTAAAGTGATATTTAGGGCAGTGATATGATCCGATATGTCCATAATGATAGAAATCATATTCTAATTTTTGATTACAAATAGGGCAGTATACTGCATCTAAATTATTTATGTTATTTTTATATGAATAATCATTTTTATCAATTCCATAAGTTGTTACTTCACCATTATGATTAATTCTAAGTCTATTAACATATGGATCATCAACATTAAGTATTAAATGTGTTCCATATGGTATTGCTTCTTTGATTGCTTTAAATATTTTTTCTGGATGTGAATTTCTTGGTGGTTGATCTCTTGTAATATTAGTAATCATTAAATGAGTTGGTTTTATTTCTTTAAATATGTATTTCATAAAACTTTCATCTAATTCCATTAATAATACATCTTTTTTAATTTTTCCAAATATATTTGAATTATTTAGTATAAGAGAAGTAATTGCGTTTATTGTATTACTTCCTTCTTTATTGTAAATAGTTTTATATCCATTTTTAGTTAATATGTTATACATAAGTTCAGTTGAAGAACTTTTTCCACTTGAACCTGTTATTCCAATAACATATTTTGGTAGTTTTATCTTTTTTAAAATGTTTTTATTTAATTTAAGGGCATAATAACCACCTATGACACTTCCTTCGTGTCCCAAAAGTTTACTAAGTTTGTTAATAATTTTACAAACTAATATAACAAAAGACTTATACATAAAATCACCTAATATTATTATATAACAAAATGAGACAAATAAAAAGAAATAGGTATCTAATTTCTTATATAAACAGGAGTTCCTATTTCTATATTTTCATATAACTTCTTAGCGGCAGGTGTTGGTAAATTTACACATCCATGAGATCCATAATAGTAAAAGTCTTGGGTTCCAAACACACTTCTCCATGATGCATCATGAAGGCCATATGAATTACCATCATATGCCATCCAATATTTAACAAATGATGAATATCCTGATCCACTAAGTACTGTATCTCTTACTTTATTTCTTATTTTAAAATTTCCAGTTTTAGTAGCATTATATCTACCTGTTGTAACAGGGGTAGTAAGAACTAATTTTTTGTTTTGATAATAATCTAGTTTTTGTTTTGATATAGATATATTAACATATGTAATATCAAATTTATTTCTAACGTGAATTGTTATTTCTTTGCTAACTGTATTTTTACTCGAATCAGCTACAGAATATTTGACTTTATAATCTCCAACTTTATTAACATTTAAATCTGTATCCACAATTATTTTATCTGTTAAATCTTTATCATAATTATCAGAGGCTTTAACTTCACAATTTTGAACCTTGCCTTTTAATGCAATATATTGATCATTATCACATTTAACCTCAAGTTCTGGAGAGACGCTATCAATAACTTTAATAGTTCTTGTTAATGTTTTAGAGTAGTTTAAATATGATAGAGTATAGTTTATTTGATAAGTTCCAATTTTATTTATATTAACATTACTTTCAACTTTAACATCATCAATTCTACTTTTATTATTAATTCTAGCAATATATCCAGATTCTAAATATTTATCTCCATATTCGACAATAATGCTTTCATGTCCCATTAATGAGAATCCTTCATTTACATTGTCTTTGATTCTTTTGTATAGAAACCCAGTAACACTCAAAGTGCTACTTACTAAAAACAAGAAAAAAATAAACAATAAAAATAGTTTATATTTCATTTTATACTCCTATACTATTATTAATTATAAATTATTATAAAAAAATAATCAATTGACATTGTTTTGTGATAAAATAAAAAAAGAAAGAAGGTAATTATGAAGAAGAAATTAGTTTTTAGTTTATTATTATTAGTATTTATTACATTTTTAAGCGGATGTACTTCTAAGAGCGCATTAGAATTTAAGAATGATTATGAAGCATTAAATGGAAAAGAAAGTGCTAGTGGCAAGATTCATAGAACTATCACTATTGATAAAAATAATCCATTTGAAAGAGTAACTCCTGAAGAATTGCTTGAGAAAATTGAAAACAAAGAAACATTCTATGTTTATTTTGGAGATGAATTATGTCCTTGGTGTAGAAGCGTAATTGAAAAATTCATTGAAATAGCTAAAGAAAAGAATGTTAAAAAAGTATATTATGTTAAAATTTGGGATCAAGAAGGAACAGAAATTTTAAGAAGTAAATTCAAGTTAAATGATAATAATGAAATTGAAGAAGTTATAAAAGGAACAGATGCATATTATAAGTTACTAGAAGTATTTGATAATGTTCTTACAGATTATACATTAACTGATTCAAATGGTAATAATGTAGCAGTTGGTGAAAAAAGAATTTATGCTCCTAATTTTATGTATGTAGAAGAAGGATTAAGTGTTAAATTAACTGAAGGTATTTCACCACTACAAACTGATGCAAGAGGAGAGTTAACAAAAGAAATTCTTGACGATGAAACAAGAATGTTTAATGAATTTTTTGAATAAAAGATGGAATTATCCATCTTTTTTATTGTCATAATTATTATTTTATGGTAATATATCTTTGTATTTATGGCCCGTTGGTGAAGCGGTTAACACACAAGATTCTCAATCTTGCATACATGGGTCCAAGTCCCATACGGGCTACCATAGATTATTAAACTAGATTTATCTAGTTTTTATTTGATATAATTAATGCGAGGCTTATTATGAACATAGAAAAAGAAATATTTGATAGATATGAAGTAAATACTAAGAAACTGGAACAATATGGTTTTATTTATAATAATGATAAATATATCTATAAAAAGAATATTTTGAATGATAAGTTTTTAATAATTATAGAATATGACAAAAATATTAAAGGAAAAATATTTGATTTAGAAGTAAATGATGAATATATAAATTTTAGAAGAGAAACACTAGGGGAGTTTAATTCAAAGATAAAAGAAAAATTTGTAGAACTACTTACTGATATAAGAGATAAGTGTTTTGATAGAACTGGTTTTATAAACCCTCAAACAAGAAGAATAAATGATTATATTATTAATAAATATAATGTTAATCCAGAATTTTTATGGGATAAGTATCCTTTATTTGGAGTATATCGTAATAAGAATAATAAAAAATGGTTTGCTTTAATAGGAAATGTTAAATTAAGTTCAATAGATAAAAAAACTACCTCAAATGAAATGGTTGAACTTATTAATTTAAAAATTAATGAATTGGTTTTAAAAGATTTAATATTACAAAAAGGGTTTTATGAAGCATACCATATGAACAAAAAGAGTTGGATTACAATAATTCTAAATGATACTTTAAAAGATGAACTAATTCATATATTGATTGATGATTCATATGATATAATTAATGAGGTGAAAAAATGAAAGATATTAAAATTAAAGGAATTTATAAGCATTATAAAGGAGACTTATACATAGTTGAAGATATTGGATATGATAGTGAAACAACTGATAAACTAGTTATTTATAGAGCACTATATGGAAGCAACAAACTATGGGTAAGAAAATATGATTCTTTTGTAGAAGAAGTAAATAAGAATAATCAAAAATATAGATTCGAGTTACAAGAAATAAAGAGTGTAAGAGAATTAGAATAAAATATATACATTTTATTCTTTTTTTGATATAATTTAAAATAGAAAAATAGAATAGAGGTGGAATATGAATCCTAATGATAGTAGTCAAAATAACAATCTTAATGCACAACCAGCGGCTAATACTACTACAACACCTTTTGTAGATTTAACACCAGTTGGAACAAGTGCTCCACAACCAGTTACTCCAGTAGTTCCTGAACCTGTAGCACCTGCACCTGTAGCACCAGCGGCTGTTGCACCAACACCAGTAACTCCAGTTGCTCCAACTCCGGTAAATCCAGTTGCTCCAACTCCGGTAACTCCAGTTGCACCTGTACCAGCTACTCAAAGTGTACCTGGATCACCTGCTGTATCTACTGGGGCTGTAACAGATCCAAATGCTGCTATAGCACCAATTGATATGAATATTGCACATGAACAAGCAGCACAAATGCCAGAACAAACAGTAATTAATACTAAAAAATCAAAAGGTAGTAATATTGCATTAATAATAATAATTGCTCTTTTAATAGCATTTGTTTTTAATGTAGATAAAATGGCTGAATACTATCAAAACTATATTGAAACGGGTTCATTAAAACCAGTTAATGTTCCAACAGATAATTTAAGTGGTGGATACATTGTTATTAATCAAGCAGATAGTTCTATTAATGTTAGTAATATAAGATTCTATAATTTTGAAAGAAGAGGAGATAATAGAATTAGTTTTACATTCTCATCTGGCTCTAAATATAGTGATGTTACTAGTGAAAATATTTATATTTCAATATTTAATTCTGAAAAAGAATTATTATATAAAGAATTATTTGATCCTAAAAAGGAAGTAGAGGTAGCTGTATCTAGTTATTCTATGGATGTAGGTTCTGATGTTTACGAAAGTGCCTTTTATGCTCTTGTTAAAAAACATACTGCTGAAGATTTAGCACAAACTTCATCACTAAAATGTACTTATACTGATGGACAATATAAGTATGAGTATACATATAAATTTGTAAATGAATTTTTAGATAGTTATGATGTTTCTAAACAAAGTATTGATGAAAGCACTTATCATGCACTTGAATCAGAATATAATGAATTAAAAAGCAAGATTAATGTTGGCTATGAAAATAATACAATAAAGTATACTGTTAATTTAAATACTGATAGTGAAATTGAGAAGTTATATGAAAAAGGTGTAACTTCAACAATAATAAAAAATAAAGAAATTGAAAAGAAATGGACATGTGAATAATGGATAATCTTTTAATAGGGGATTTTGAGGGACCACTTGATTTATTACTTCATCTTATAAAAAAATCTAAGATGGAGATTTTTGACATAGAAATTTCTGAAATTACTAATAAATATTTAGAATATATTGAAAAAATGACTGAAATGAACTTGGATGTTGCTAGTGAATACTTGGTAATGGCAAGTGAGTTAATAGAAATAAAAAGTAGAAAACTTCTTCCAACTATGTATAAGAATGAAGAAGTAGAAGAAGAAAATCCTGAAGAAGAATTAAAGAAAAGATTACTTGAATATCAAAAGTATAAAGATAGTACTGAAGTATTTAGAAATCTTGAAAAGAATAGATCATCTTATTATACAAAAGCACCAGAATTAGTAAAAAAATATACTGATGAAAAGTTAGAAAATGATGGTAGTGTTGGTGTTATTGATTTACTTGATGCATTTAAAAAACTACTTGAAAGACAAAATTATAACAAACCTATTAATACCAAAATCGCAAGAAAAGAGTTGTCAGTTAAGGAAAGAGTTGCTAAAATAAGAGATATATTAAAAGAAAAGAAGAAAGTTAATTTTATTGAATTGTTTGAAGATTTTAGTAAACCATATGTTGTTGTTACATTTTTATCAGTATTAGAAATGGCAAAGAATAGGGAAATTACTCTTAAACAAGATAACAATTTTTCAGATATTTATTTAGAAAGAGTTGATTAATATGAACTTAAAAGCTGTACTTGAAGGTATATTATTCATTGTAGGTGATGAAGGAACTACATTAAGTGAAATGTCTAAGATATTAGGTGTAAGTGAAGAAGAAGTTAAGAAATTATTACTCGAACTTAAAAAAGATTATGAAGATGATTCAAGAGGCCTTAGAATTTCTTATCTTGGAAATGCTTTTAAACTTACAACAAAAGAAGAACATAAAGAGTATTATGAACATTTAGTTACTGATACTAAAACTACTAATTTATCAAATGCCGCTTTAGAAGTTCTAGCAGTAATTGCTTATAATGAACCAATTACAAGAATTAAAATCGATGAGGTAAGAGGTGTTAATTCATCTCAAATAGTAAGAAGATTGCTTGCTCGTGGTTTTATTAAAATATGTGGAAAAGAAGATTCTATTGGTAAACCAAATTTATATAAAACAACTGATGAATTTTTAGATTATTTCGGACTTTCAACTAAAGATGATTTACCAGAAGTTATTTATCAAGAAAAATTTGAAAATGAGAATCCTGATTTATACGATTCAACTTATAAAGAAGAATAAAAGAACCTAATATAGGCTCTTTTTTAATGATAATGCTTTTGTTGTATACATCATATCTTCATCTACTTGTTCTAGTGCTTTTGTTAAATCAAAATATAAATGAAAATCGCTACATAATACATAATCATATAATTCTTTAACATTATAGGGAAGATTATTGTAAAAATTACTAAATTGATCTTTCTTTATATTTCTTTTAACGTAAATCCAATTATAATCTAGCATGTCATATAACTTTGATAAAAGGAATTTGGCAAGAACTTTTCTTTCGATTCTTATTGATGTGTTATAATCAAGGCCCCTGTTTGTAAGTCCTTTAAAAGTACCACCATCAAGATCAATTATTTTAAAATCTTTTTCTTTACAAATAATGTTATATCCATGAATATCAAAGTATGCAAATTTTTGACTGTCAAAATAATCAAATACTTCTGATATTCTAATAAGAAAATCTTTTCTTTCATCAAAATCTTCAACTGTTTCTATATAATCAACCATATTAATATAGTCTTTATAATATTTCATGGAGTAACCAACAAATTTATTGTTTTCATAAATACATTTAATAGGTGTTACGATGTTTTTGTGATGTAAATCAAATAATTTTTCTACTATTTGTTCTCTATCTTCATCTAAGTATTTTCTTTTTAGAATTTTATAAAAATATTCATCATCATGAAATCTTCTTGATTCGGATCCATAAGAATCATCTCTTGGGAAAGTATCATAAAAGTCATCTGTTAATTCTATTTTTTCCATCTCTTATTTTTAAAGTCCTCCTTACAGTTTGCATATAATCTTCATCTAAGTAATCTATGTAGTCTCTAATATCTATTAAGTCACTATTTCCAAATACTTTTGCTACTACTTCTTTTTGTTTTTTATTTGATATATATAATAGTTTATCTACATTATCTCTGTCAATTGCATAAATATTTAAGTTATAATTAAGCATTATTTGAAAAGCTAGTGTTGTTAGATTCTTTGAAATCATATCTTTTCTTATATATTCAAATACACTACTATTAAAGTTATAAAACTCAGCTGAATCTAAATCTATTATTTTAAAATCATCATTATTTATTAATACATTTCCTGAGTGAAAGTCTAAATATGATAAATCTACAGAATTAAAAAAATCCCCAGTTTTACATAGTTCATCTACAAGTAATAATCTTTTGTCATAACTAATTATATGTCTATTTAAATATTTTGAAAGAGTGGTGTAATCACTTAAATATTCTTCTTCAACTCCAATAAATTTAAATTGTTCATTTACTAATTTATTGCTTGGAAAAACACAATGAGGGTGACTAAGTTCACTCATTTTTTCAACATTATGTTCACGTTTTATATAATTGTCAGAAGGATTTAGAATTTTATATAGTCTATTATTATAAACATACACGTCACTTTCAAAGTGATTTTTTAAATCTAACTTTTGAAATTTGTTTAAATCATTTTGAGTGACAAGAATACTATTCACAATAAATCCCCCCTTTACAAATTGCTTGGTATTATACTATAAAACTAAATTATAGTCAAATATTATAAATAATTGAATTATAAGTGGGTTTGTGCTATAATATGCTCGTTTTTATTAATATTTTAAACAAAAAAGAAGTGTTTTTTATTTTTGTGTCGTATATATTTATTAGGAGGACAAAAAATGGCATTTGTTACTAAAGAGATAATTGATGAAATCAAATCTAAAAATGATATAGTAGATGTTATTAGTGGATACATTAATCTAAATGAAAAGTACAAAGCCTTATGTCCTTTTCATGATGACCACTCTCCATCATTTAGTGTACATCCTGAAAAACAAATATATAAATGTTTCTCTTGTGGAGAAAGTGGAAATGTAATAACGTTTGTACAAAAAATAAATGGTGTTTCTTTTGAAGAAGCATTAAAGATACTTGCTGATAGAGTTGGTATTAAATTAAATGTAAAAGCACCAAGAAAAGTTAATCAAGAACTTGAAAAATATTATGAAATAAATGATACAGTAAATAAATACTTTAAAAATAACTTAATATCTCAAAGTGGAAAAGAAGCAATGAAATATTTAAGTGATAGGAGTATTGATAAAGATATTATTAATGAATTTAATATCGGACTAGCTACTAATAATAAGTTAACGAGTATATTAGAAAAGAAATATGATATAAATGATTTAATTAAAATAGATATTACTAAAGAAATAAATGGCAAGTTCTATGATACATTTCAAAATAGAATCATATTTCCAATTATTGATGAAAATAATAACATAATAGCGTTTTCTGGCCGTAAATATTTGAGTGATGATTTAAAAGATAATACATTATCTAAGTATTCAAATTCAAAGGAAACAATAATATTTAAAAAGAATTTAACATTTTATAATATAAACAATGCATTAATTAATATAAAGAAGAGTAAAGAAATTGTTATAACTGAAGGATTTATGGATACAATTCGTATGTCACAAATAGGGTATAAAAATGTAGTTGCCTTAATGGGTACAGCATTTACTCGTGAGCACTTGGAAAAAATACTAAAACTAAAGTGTAAAGTTGTATTAAATCTTGATCAAGATAATGCTGGAGTTAGCGCTACCATTAATATTGGTGATATACTTCTTAAGACCAACGTTGATGTTAGTGTAATAGTATTTGATGATTATAAAGATAGTGATGAATATATAGTTCATAAAGGAAAAGAAGCATTTGATATTGCTTATAATAATAGAGTTTCATTTGTAGATTTTAAATTTAATTATTTAAAACAAAGTAAAAATATGAAAGACTCTGTTGAAATAAGTAAATATATAAATGAAGCTATTGGTACTTTAAATGAAATAGATGATGATATTCTAAAAGAATTGAAAATAAAAGAGTTATCAAAAGAGTTTGATATAGATGAGTCGATAATTAAAAGTAGAATTAAAGAATCAGGTGTTAAAAAACCAGTAGAAGAAAAAACAGAGATAGTTAAAAAGAGATATAACAAATATGATATTAGTGAAATTAGGATATTATATTTGATGATGAATTATGATGATGTTATTTTATATTTTGAGAATACACTTGGCTATTTGATACATGATAATATGTCATTGCTTGCATATAAAATAATAGAATTTAGAAATGATTATGGATATTTCAATTATAGTGATTTTATAGATTATATTAAAGATAATGAGGATATTCAAGAAACTATTAAAGAGGTTATGAAATATCATAATAATGAAGAATATACTCAGGAAGAATTAGATGATTATATAAATACTATAAAGAAATATTCAATAGAAAAAAGAATAGAATCATTAAAGAAGCAAATGAAGGAAACTATGGATGTTAATAAACAGATAGAGTTACTTAAAAAAATAGAAAATATTAATAAGGAAGTGTTAAAATGGTAAACAATATTAAAACATTCGATGAGAGAATAGACGATTTAGTTAAACTTGGTAAGGAGCAGGGGTATTTAACTTATGAACAAATAGCTAAAAAAACTATTGACCTAGATTTAGATAGTGAAGCACTTGATAAGTTATATAACACTCTTACTGATAATAAGATTGAAGTACGTGCTGAAGATGAAGAAGACGGCGGAGAAATTGATTTAAAAGATGAGATTATTGTTGATGATGTACCTGATGAAAGTAAGGATATGTCAGTAAATGATAATGTTAGAATGTACTTAAAGGAAATAGGTAAAATTAGTCTTCTTACATTAGAAGAAGAACAAGAATTATCAAAGAAAGTAGCACAAGGTGACGAGCATGCTAAAAACGTACTTGCTGAATCTAACCTTCGTTTAGTTGTTAGTATTGCTAAAAGATATGTAGGACGTGGATTATTATTCCTTGATTTAATTCAAGAAGGTAATATTGGACTTATGAAAGCTGTTGAAAAATTTGATTATGATAAAGGTTATAAATTTTCAACTTATGCTACTTGGTGGATTAGACAAGCAATCACAAGAGCATTAGCAGATCAAGCAAGAACAATAAGAGTTCCAGTTCATATGGTTGAAACTATTAATAAAATGGCTAGAATTGAAAGACAAATGACTCTAGAA
>JAEEGL014073670.1_pt1 | contig 14005 bp, 10 predicted proteins | sample 9134231 | NCBI WGS metagenome assembly JAEEGL01 (sample SAMN16246548, study PRJNA631951) | gut metagenome | biome: gut microbiome; feature: rumen; material: fiber-attached | host: Bos | place: Iran: Karaj | collected 2018-10
CGGAGAATGCTCTCCTACTCCGGCTGTAAACACAATTGCCTGTGGCTGACCGATTGCTGCTGCAAATGCTCCTATATATTTCTGGATTCTGTAGCATTCCATATCAACTGCAAGCTGTGCATTTTTGTCACCTTCTTCTGCTGCTTTTGCAACATCCCGGCGGTCAGTATATTTTCCTGTAATTCCCAGAAGTCCGGATTTTTTGTTCATTGCAGTATCCATTTCCTGAGCGTTCATACCGGTTTTGCGCATAATGTAAAACGGAAGTGCCGGATCCATATCTCCGGAACGGGTTCCCATGACAAGTCCCTCAAGCGGTGTTATTCCCATTGTGGTATCAAAGCAGCATCCGTTTTTAACGGCACACATTGATGCACCATTTCCAATATGACAAATAATCAGGTTTGTATCTTTTGGTTCTTTATTTAAAAGCACACTTGCACGTTTTGCTGTATAAAGGAAACTTGTTCCATGAAAGCCATAACGTCGTGCATGATACTTTGTGTACCATTCCTGAGGAATTGCGTACATATATGCTTTAGGCGGCATTGTCTGATGCCAGGCTGTATCAAGAACTGCAACGTGTGGAACATCTGGCAGAACTTTCTGTGCTGCTTCAATTCCCATAATATTTGCAGGATTATGTAAAGGACCTAAATCAGAAACTTCACGGAATGTATCCAAAACTTCCGGAGTTACCTTTACTGATTTTGTAAATTTATCTCCGCCATGCAGCACACGATGTCCGACGGCTCCAATTACATTCATACTTGGAATAACACCATGCTCTTTATCTGTAATTGCATTGATAATCAGCTCAATAGCTTCTTTGTGGGTTGGACATGGACTTTCCAGAAAGAATTTATCCTTACCCTTTGGTTTGTGTGTAATGCAGGAACCTTCCTGAGTAACGCGCTCTACCACACCTGATGCCAGAACATCTTTATTGTCCCAGTCGTAAACCTGATATTTTGCGGATGAAGAACCGCAGTTCAATGTAAGAATTACCATAAAATCCTCGTATATAAAGAAATATTTTCATGTTAATTATAAGAATTTACTATTTTTTATTCAACGGTACATTGGTCCAAATGCATGCCTTTCACATAAAAGACAAAAAACAAATTAACAATTTGGAAAAATTTATAAATCTTTGTTATATATGCACAACTTGATTGTACTTATTATAAAATGTGCTAAACTATTCATATGGAATGGTTTGAAAAAGAAGATTTCTGGCTTAACTTTGGGCCTGTTATGTTTGATGAAAAACGCTGGGCAGAAGCCGAAACTGTTGCACAAAGTGTCAAAAAAATCTGTGCTCTTTCTGAAGGAAGCACCATTATTGACTGTGGCTGCGGTCCAGGCCGAATCAGTATAGAGCTGGCTTCTCTCGGACTAAAAGTTACAGGAGTTGATTTAATCAAACCTTTTCTCGAAGCCGCACGCGAAACAGCCAGAGCAGAAGGAGTTGCCTTAGAACTGATACAATCAGATTTAAGAACTTTTACATCAGAAAAAAAATTTGATGCAGCTGTGAATCTGTACACCAGTTTCGGTTACTGTGATTCAATCGAAGAAGATATCCAGATAGTGAAGCACATAGCTGATACTGTAAAACCTGGCGGAACTTTCATCATGGAATGCTTAAGCCGCGAAATCGCTGTCCGGGATTTTACGGAAGGTGAATGGTTTTATCGTGCCGGGAAAACCGTTCTCACTGAATTTTCTGTTCAGGGACCATGGGAAGGCCTTTTGTCACACTGGATTTTAATTGACAATGAAACAGGTCAAAGACTTGATCACAGTTTTGTTCAGCGGCTCTATTCAGCGGTTGAATTAAAACGGATACTGCTTGATTCAGGTTTTTGTTCCTGTGATATTTATGGAGATTTTGATTTTAGTCCATACAACGAAAAAGCAAGAACTATGGTATTAGTCTGCCGTAAGTAACCGGACTTTTTTTTCAAGGGTAAACTGGAGGAGGATATGAAAAGAACTGCTGTTTTTTTGCTCATACTATTTTTTATCAGCCTATGTCTGCCATCATTTGCAAACATCCAGAGTCTGCTTGAAGAAATAGAGGAAGAGGAAACAGAAAACACAACAAAAACGACTCCCGAACCTCAGGAAAAAACTCCGCCCAAAAAGCCTTTGCCGCCACCTCCGGCACCCACTAATCCTCCAAAAGGAAAACCATATCCGCCAAAGTCTTCGCCAAAACCTGTCCACACACCGCCTGAAAAACATCATCATTATAATCCCAATGATACAGCTGTGTGTCTGGATGCCTGCACAGGAATTCTCCTGGATGAAACAATAGATCTGTTTGCTGAACTTTTAGCAGATTTCATTGTCGGCACATGGTTCAAGCTGAACAGCATCATCAGTTTTGGAAGCTATCCTTATTGTCCAGAAGGCTATATCCGGCAGGATCTTTCAAACGGATACAATCAGACCAATTCTGCAAACATAAAATTATACCGCGGATATGCAGAGCTTAGTGCCTTTGGCATGAGTTTTACAAAAAAAACACCACAAAACAATGCTTCTTCAAATGCATCCGCTCCCGGCATCATAAGATTCAAAAATATTTTTGATGAACTTTCTTATGGTATGGATGCTGAAATTCATACTTATCTGCTTAAATGTATTGGTTTAGACGGGGAATTCTGGACAATAAATGATTCTTCTGGAACCTTAACAGGTGCCAGAACCGGGTTAAGAATTTCGACAATACAAGCAGAACAATTTTCTTCTGGTTTTTACTGTCATGGGCTTATGTGGTACAATGCAGCATTTTTATTCGGTTGTGCCCTTGGGCTCGATCTTGAATTATATCCGTGTGATCCTGTTGTAATTCAGGCAAGATCCGGAGTTCAACTCTTTGATGATGATTTATTATTTTTAGAAGCTGATGCCTCTTTAGGTTTTATCATCGACCGCTTCGAAATTTTCGTAGCCTACCGAATGTGGATGCTTTTGGGTGCTGATTACTATCATCCGTATCATGGGGGCAGAGTCGGTTTACGAACCTATTTTTAATCTGCAAGTTCTAAAAAAATCTGTTCCGCCAGTTTTAGTTTTTTCCGTTTAGTTTTTGTTTAATGATTTTTGCAACCTGATTACAACAGTCCTGCGGATATGCATTCAGTTTTTCATTCATCTGTTTGATTTTCTTTATAAACTGTTCAGGAGAATTTTTTGCCTCATAAAGAGCCTCACAAAAATCGGACAGTGATGCGGGTTTTAAGCCCGGAGTGTTTTCCATATAGTCCATTACAAAGCCTGATGTTTTTTCTTCTTCTTCCAGATCATATGGTAAAAAAATCATAGGGCGTTCTAAAGGCATATAATCCAGATAAATTGAGGAATAATCAGTAATGAGTGTATCAAAACAATTTATGTAATCCATAACTTCAACATATTTCTTTGCCGAAAAAAGAGAAACATTTTTTATTTCAAGGACATCTGCCGGGATTGCTTCTTCATAGGCTGGATGAAAACGAACATAAATATGTATATTGTTTTTTGTAAGAAATTCTTCTAACTGACTTCGGTTAAAATCTACAAAAGGAAAAAGCCGGACTTCGGAATGCTGCCGCCAGGTTGGAGCATATAATACATTAAACTGATTTTTATCAAAGCCTGGAAACTCTGCTTTTTCCCTGAACAGTGCATCCGTATAAGGCTGTCCGCAAATTACAGTTCTTCTAACCGATGTTCCCATAGATTTTGCTACTAGATGCGACATAAATTCCGAGGTCGCAAGGGAACAGGTAATATTGGTTCTGTTCAAGGCATAATAAAGTTTTTTTATAAAACGCCCGTCTTTTTCTGTAAAGCCAAGCCCTTTTAAAAGAATACCATGTCCCAGATGAATTACATAACGTCTAAAGCGTAAAAACAATCCGCCCAAAGGCAAATCCAGCCACGAAACCACCCAGGCTGCTGCATGAATTGCAGTAAGTTTGCCTTCTTTTGTACGGGTATCGATAAAATGATCTCCGTATTTTTCTGTAAGGACTTCGCGTTTTTTTTCATCGTTTATAACGAATTTTACAGTGTATTCAGGTTCATTTTTTAAAAAATGCAAAAACAGATATTTTGAATTTGAACTGAAAGTCTGACAGTGCATTGCACAAAATACTATAAGCTTTTTATCACGCTTACAAAAAAGCGAAAAAAAGGCATAAGGTAAACTTTGCAAAATATGAATAAGCCGTGACTGAGTATAACGATGTTTGTTTTTTTTTGAATCATCCACTGCATTAGTCATAGCTGTAAATCCTTTTCCTTTCAGTTCCTGTTAAGCTGGTAGTTTCCAAAATCAACTTCCTCTATCGTATGGTAATCATTTACCCGTTTGTCTTCAGGCGGAGGTGTCATGTAATCCCCGTATTGTTCAGTAAGAAAGGTATCATAATCTTTTGGAACCGGGTATTGCTTTCCCTCAAATTCTGCAGTTGAAAGTTCCGAAACAGTCTTTCGAAGATGTTTTTCTTTTTTGTAAGACTCTCCGCCGGCAATAAGGAAAACCCATTTTGAATCAGGATTCTGATAAAACTGCTGATAATTATCCAGCAGTTTTATCAGTTTATTCAGAGGAATTATTTTTGTAAAAAAAGCAAGACAGGCAACAATAAATTCTTTGAACGGATTTCCATTTCCATATTTATAGCCGAGTCTTGCCCCTGCAGCTTTTTTCAGAAAATAAAAGGAATAGCTATAAAAAAAACGATGCAGCTCATTATCAGGTAAATCATCATACGGAAATATTTCTACAAAAATTCCTGAATGCAAATTCAGGTTTTTCCGATGCCTTTCAATATACTTTGTTCCATTTATACGAATACGCAGCAAACCAAAATCAGCACTGCCTTTTTCTGTAGATGGTGACTGCAGAAAAAAATGCCCGGTATCCAGATCAGTCTTGCAGTATTCTATAAATTTATTGTAATCACTTCTGAGCATCCCAATATCAATGTCATCATCCCACGGAATAAATCCCTTGTGTCTTATAGCTCCAATAAGGGTTCCAGCTATTAAAAAGTATTTCAAGTCATGCTTTTCGCAGATACGGCGAACTTCATCCAGGGCTTTTACTTCCACAAGCTGCAGCTTCCGCAGGGTCTGTGCATCAAGATGTTTATTCTGCTCTTTTTCCATAGCGCTGTAAAATTTCCTCATTCAAAATATATCCGGCAGATTCATCAGTTATACTGCTTTATTTTTGTGTCAAGTCGAATACTCCATCCCAGGTCTCTTCCCGCGGAGATTCTATAAAGGTTTGGGATCGGGCAATATACAGTTCTGCAACTCGGTCTTCCGGATCTGCTTCAAGTATTTTTTCAAATATTTTTTTCGCATTCACGTAATCCCGTTTTTCATAAAGTTCCAGTGCCTTTTCCCAGGCTTCTACAATTTTCAGCTGTTTTGCTGAAGCCTGATTCTTTATATCCAGAAGTTCATAAAGACGCAGCGGGGTTTTAACGCCGACAACGCGAACCCTATCCAAAGGTCTAAGTAAAAATTCGTCACCGATTTTTTCCCGGGTGTATTCACTGATAAGAATACCACGTGTATTATACTGCTTGTTTACACCTTCAAGGCGGGCTGCAAGATTCACATGATTTCCCATCATCGTATAGTTCATATGTCCTGGAGTTCCCATGTTTCCTACAACTATATCTCCGGTATTAATACCTATGCGGGTAAAAATCGGGAATGGCAGGTTAAATTCTTCTATTAATTCAGGGTTCATCTGCTCTTCAGCTTTTTTCATCAGGATTGCAGCGCGACAGGCACAGACAGCATTATCCGCATTATCCAGCGGAGCTCCAAAGAATGCAATAATTGCATCACCTTCGTATTTATCTATAGTTCCCTGATTGTCCTGAACAATGTCTGACATTCGGGTTAAATATTTATTCAATAAATCAACCAGCATTGCAGCTCCGCTTTTTGCTTCAACAGAACCGTCAGCAATTTTATCCTTATTTTCTTCATTGTATTTTTCTGCCTGCTTCTGCAAGTTTTCTGATATTGTTGAAAAGCTTCTGACATCTGTAAACAGAGCTGTAAGGTTTTTGTTTGTTCCTCCGAGTTTTAATTTATCAGGATTATCAATCATGTCATTGATAACATCTGGAGAAAGATAACAGTTAAACATGTTGCGGAGTTTGTTTTTATCATGTGAAGTTACAATAAAGTTTACGATTGTTGTCGTAAGGAAAGTCAGTGTCAAAGAAACCGCAGGAATAAACACCCCGATATAAGTTTTGGTCAAAACAAAGTATCCGGCAAGAATTGCAATTGTTCCAAAAATCATGCCGAATCCAAGAATCATTTCGCGCGAAGTTCCTGTAAGTTTCTTTTCGATAAACGAATAAAGAAAGCAGAGTACAAGTGCCAGAAGAACGGACACATACCATGGAGAGTCATCCACAAAGTCTTCAGATAAAAGCTGATTCGCGATTGTATAATGTACACCTACATTCGGATACTGTTTTTCGTACATAGTATTGCCGTTATCAGTTGTACTTGTAGCACAGGTTCCCATAATGCAGATTGCATCCCCGATTACATCATGCACATTATTTCTGTGATTAATTATTTCTTCAAACTGTTCACGACAGCCATCAAAACATTCATTTACATAATCCAGCATTTCACCTTCTGCTTCGTATTCCTCAATCAGCATTGCCTGATATTCTTCTGAGACAAACTTTCTGGAAGCCTTGATGAAATTTTTACGCAGTTCATAATATTTGTCATAAGTACTTCCAAGAGCAATACACTCATCTGGAGTTTTTGTCAAAAGGTCGTTACGGCATTTTTCTGCAGCATAGTAATAATCAAAAGGAGTCTGCTCTTCATCCCACACACCAAAAAATCCGTCAGAATCCAGATTTACAAGATTCTGAACCAGTTCTTTTTCAAGCAAAGGCTCGCGGAAAATATTCCACAAAGAAGTAGCCCGATACTCTACATATTGTTTTGGCGGATATTTCACAATCACTTTGCCGTTTTCATCACGGGGAATTTTTATATCATGAATTATGTCATCAGAGATTCTGGCATTTTTCAAAATTATGTACTTATTCGATACAATGATATCTGGTTGTCCAAGCCTGTTCCAAACTGGAATAAAAGCAAGCTGTCCGTAATATTTTCCATTGTATTTAACAAGCAGATCCAGCCGGCGCAAATATCCGTCTTTATCCGGCGAAGCATTGACAAAACCCGCACGCAGGGCATTCTGCATCAAAACCTGAATTGCAGGAGTTATACCGGCATACTCCGGTGTCTTCGTATCCTTTTCTACAGTGATATTTTCTATTGCAATATTTTTTTCCAGATAATCCGGATCTGAAGGTTTTTCATCAGGATTCTCTGTCATGGTTAATGTTAAAAAAGCATTATTAAAAAAACGAAGACAGTTTGCAAAATATTTATCCTGATTTTTTATTGCATACTGCAGGATAACGTTAATGGAATTTCTGGCAGATTCCGAAAGCCCTTCAACAGTTTCTTTCATACTTGAAGCAATGTTTTTAGAAAGGTTCTTTCCTGTGTAGGTGTCTATTTCATCATTCACAGCTTCTGAAAGCATTGAAAACGAATCTGAAATTGTAGCAGGCAGGTCCTGATCTGCGGTTTCTGCATCTACAGTGCGCGGACTTGGATCAAGAAAGCTCAAGTCGAATACAATATCAGAAGCCCCCAGTTCACGTAACTCGATTACAGAATCAGCATATACATTACGCGGCACTGGAAATGTTCCGATATTTTCAATTGCCGTATTGTCCACATTGACAAGTGCAACATTCGGGCTTTCTTTTAATGGCTTCAGAAGGCGCATAAACTGATCATTAATTTTATTATCCACTGTTGTAAACAAAGACAATAAACAAAGCAAGATTGCCAGAAGCGGCACAATAAATCCCAGATACTTTTTCATAAAAACCCCTGAATAATTTTTAACTAAATACAAAAAAGGGCTGCTTTTTTCTGCAGCCCCCCCTTATAATTTATGTATAATTATAAACTGAACATTACTCGTCTTCATCAAAAGCAAGTCCGGCTTTTGCAGAAGATGCTCGTTCAGATGCAGTTGCAGCACCTTTTTCTGTTCCGGTAGAAGCAGCTGCAGTTTTTGTTTTTGCAACACCATTACCCATTGTCAAGCCAGCTTTTTTTCCGGCAACAATATTCATCAGTTTATCAAGCTGTCCTTCCTGACTTGCCTTAATTGTAATTCTTTTTGAACCATCAAGAACTACAAAAGAAGAATCAAGTCCGGTAGTAACCATAGTATTTGCAGCAAGTTCCATATCTTTTTTAATCGGTTTCCAAATACCAGGTTCTTTTTCGTATTTTACAGTACCTGACACTGTCGTAACCTTGTAAGTTTTAGCACCTTCAGCAAAAACTGCAAAAGCAGTCATAATCATCAGGATAATAAATAAAGTTTTTTTCATTTATAGCCTCCAAAGAAAACTTATTAAAGATAGAAATTTGTTGCCAAAAAACAACATTGTTATTATAGCACATACTGACATAATAACAACGCTTTGACATAAAAAATTACAAAAATTTTTTATTTTTATGAATCACTTTTTATGCCTGTAATGCGGTAACAGCAACTGTTGCTATAATGTCTTCTACATTGCAACCGCGGCTCAAATCGTTTAACGGCTTTGCAAATCCCTGACAAACAGGTCCTATAGCCATCCAGCCGCCCATGCGCTGACAAATCTTGTATCCAATGTTTCCGGCATTAATATTAGGGAAAACAAAAACATTTGCATGACCTGCTACTTTACTGCCCGGAGCCTTGAGTTCGCCAACTTCTGGAGCAACTGCAGCATCAAACTGGAATTCCCCGTCTAAAGCAAGCTCTGGAGCCTTTGCCTTTGCAATAGCTGTTGCTTCCTGAACCTTCGGAACAGACTTAAAGAATTTGTCATCATTTCCTGAACCTTTTGTAGAGAATGAAAGCATTGCAACACGAGGTTCGATTCCTGCAATTTTTTTTGCAGTATCTGCAGTTGCTATGGCAATATCAGCAAGCTGATCTGCATTTGGTTCAATATTGATTGCACAGTCTGCAAAAAGTGAAACACCTTCCTTAATGTATGGGTTTCCGCCTTCAGGAGCAATCATGATGAAACATGAGGAAACTGTACTGATTCCTGGTGCTGTTTTTATAACCTGAAGTCCAGGTCTGAGGGTATTTGCTGTTGAATGACAGGCACCTGAAACGTATCCGTCTACATCTCCTGCCTTAAGCATAAGGGCCCCGAACATTGTGCGGTCTTTTGCCTGTTTTTCAGCTTCTTCTTCTGTCATACCTTTTGCTTTGCGTGCTTCATAAAGAATCTTTGCATATTCTGCTGTCTTTGGCGATGTTTCCGGATCTACAATTTCAATTCCTGATAAATCTACGCCCGGGGCAACTTTTTTACATTCTGCTTCGTTACCAACCAGCACGATTTTAGCAATTCCGGCTTTTACAATTTTCGAGGCAGCTTCAACAACACGCTTATCCTCACCTTCACATAAAACAATTTTTTTACCAGCTTTTGCAGCTTTTGCTTCAAGTTCTTTTACAAAATCCATTATATTAATCTCCCGTAATTTACAAGATATTTTATTTTACAAAAATAAAGAGCCTTTGCCAACGCTTAAGGCAGTTTCTTTTCCCAAAAGTGCCTCAATTACAGCAAGTCCAAAATCAGAGGCAGTACCCGGTCCTCTTGATGTAATAAGATTTCCATCTGTAACAACTTTATCTGTTAAAAAAACTGAACCCGGAATATTCTGCGGATTTATTTCTTTTTCCATATCAGGATAACAGGTAAAATGTCTGCCTTTGAGAATTCCCAGAGGAGCAAGTACAATCGCAGGGGAAGCACAAATTGAGCAGACCAGTTTTCCGGCATTAAACATCCGGCATAAATAATCTGAAACCTGTGCATTTTTTGCAAGATTCACAGCTCCAGGCATTCCACCAGGAACAATAACTCCGTCATAACTCAAATCAACTTTCTGTATATCCAGAGTTGAAACAAGAGAAATTCCACGGCTTCCCTTTACAGTCTTTTCTGCACAAACCGATACAAAGTCCGCCTGAACTCCGGAACGAACCAGTAAATCTGCCGGAATTACTGCTTCCATTTCTTCAAAGCCAGGTGCTAATAAAATCGCTATCTTCTTCATGCTTGTAAATATAATACTTTCGCGATAAAATGTATATTATATGAAATCTAAACAGGTTTTATTAATTGATGCTCCTCTGCTCTTTCGGGAATATCTGAAAGATAAACTCGCAGCAGAAAAAGTGTCTGTTGACAGTGCAGATTCAAAACGGGATGCATGGACAAAAATAATCAGCACAATTCCTCAGCTTATCATTATTGATATCAAGAATTCATTTAAAGAAATTCTGCCTTTTCTGGAACGCAAGCAAAACGATCCGAATGCAAAACACATCCCGATTATTATGACAGGACCTACAATAGACCGAAACAATATTGCTGGCCTTTTGCCTTACAATGTCGTAAAATATTTTAATAAACCAATCAACTTCGATGTATTTTTTGAATCCATTGGACGTATTTTGAAAGTTGCAACAATTGTAGATACTTCGCCTTGTATTCTGGAAACACACCTGAACAACAATATAATTTTTATAGAAATTGCCCAGGGCTTAAACCGCGATAAAATGCAGCTTTTAAAATATAAACTCACAGAAATCATCGATCAGAATAATCTGCAGACACCAAAAGTTATCCTGATGATGACAGACCTTTCACTGAATTTTGTTGACGGAGCAAATCTGGAAATTCTGCTCAATGCCGTAACGGCAGATTCCCGAATTCAAAAACGTCACATCAAAGTGCTTTCGCTCGATAACTTTACACGGGAATTAATTGAAGGGCATACAGAGTACACAGACATTGAAGTTGCTACAAATCTTTCGGCCGTAATGAATTCCCTCGTGAACAATGAAGACGGCGGAAATGTAACGGATTTAATCACAGACAGAATTCTGCGTTCTACACGCGATGTTTCAGAAGGAACTGTTCAAACCCGATTCTATGCTGATGATACTTCAACTGCAGAAGATTCTGAAACCTCAACCTCTACCAACCCTTCTATTGCCATCATAGATGATGACATTTACACACGAAATATTTTCACTCAAATTTATAAACGGATAAATGCACAAGTCGACTTTTTTGATTCTGGTACTGAATTTCTTGCAACCCTTAATCATAAAAATTACACTCTGATTATAATGGATTTATTCATGCCCGGTATTTCAGGATTTGATCTGCTTACCAGCATCCATTCAAAAAAAAGCAAAACACCTGTCATCATTTACACTGCTTCCACAAGCCGCGAAGCTGTTCTTCAGTCGCTTAGTCTTGGTGCAAAAACTTATTTAATCAAACCACTTATGCCAGAGGCTTTACTTCAAAAAACTGTGGAAGTAATTAATGAATCAAAATAATTCAAAGAGCCGTTTTTTAGCTTCAACACTGCACGAAATCCGTACACCTATACAAACAATTATAGGAACTCTTGAACTTTTAGGCGAAACAAATCTCGATAAGGAACAGCTCGAATATGTCCGCCAGATTCAGTTTAGTGCGGATGTTTTACTGACACTTGCCAATGATGTTCTGGATTTGACAAAGCTTCAGTCTGGAAAATTTAAAATTGAACAGATTCCTTTTAATCCGCTTTTAATTCCAGATCAGGTAATTGACCTGATAAGTATAGAAGCTCACAACCGGGGTCTGGAACTGGTTACCGACATCAATTATTCTTTACCACAGCAGATGACAGGAGATCCAAACCGCATTCAACAGGTTCTGCTTAATTTAATAAAAAATGCCGTAAAATTTACTCCCTCTGGATATATCAAAGTTCATCTGGACTACACAAAAGATAAAAACTCTGTTTTATTTGAAGTTCTCGATTCAGGCATTGGTATTCCGAAAGAAAAACAGTCGCAGATTTTCAGTGAATTTTATCAGGTTGATGATTCAACAACCAGAAAATATGGCGGCACGGGACTTGGTCTTTCAATTTGCAGTAAACTGATTTCACAGATGAAAGGCAAAATCGGAATGAAAAAAAATCCAAAGGGTGGTTCCATTTTCTGGTTTTCAATTCCGATTGATGAACAGTCCTTAAAAGCAGCAAAGCACCGGAAGAAAAAAAACAGTTCAGTAAATCAAAAAGCAAATGAAAAAATTCTTATTATTGATGACAATAAATTTGCCCTTAAAAGCATGAAAGATAAACTTGTCAGCCTTGGTTTTAAAAATGTAAAGACTGCACTTTCCGGGCCTGAAGGTCTGACTTCGTTACAGCAGGCAACTCTTGTAAATGATCCGTTTACAATCTGTTTCATCGACATGATAATGCCAAAAATGGACGGCTGGCGCCTGTCTGCCGAAATTAACGCGAATCATCACATAAATGACGCAAAACTTTACCTGATGGTTCCAGAAGGCCAGATGGGCGGTGAAGCAAAAATGAAAATGCTTGACTGGTTCAACGGATATCTTTACAAACCGATAAAACGCTCAAAGCTTATTTCAATAATGAATGAAGCCTGTCAGGCAGAACTGGATCTTGAGGTTATAGAAAACGATATAGTTCCAGAGCCGGCAGAAACAAAAAAAACTGCTCCAGAACTTTCTCCAGACAGAATTGCGTCCGGGCTTACCTGCCTTATAGCAGAAGACCATCCTGTAAACCAGAAACTGCTGCGAATTTTTGTAGAAAATTTTGGTGCCAGTGTAATTACCGCTGATGACGGACAGCAGGCTATTGATGCAGTAAAGAACACAGAGCATATCGATATTGTTTTTATGGATATTCAAATGCCGGTGGTAAATGGAATTGAAGCAACCAGAACTATCCGAAAATACGGATACAGGGGAATCATCATTGCCTGTACTGCAAATGCCGACAAAGATGACAACAATGAATATCTGAAAGCCGGCATGGATGATGTTCTTATTAAACCATTTAAAAAAATACAGATTCAGGAAACTTTTGAAAAATGGTTACCAAACCTTGAAATACTGGACGAATTACCTGCAGCAGAAGATTCAGCAAAAAACGATTCCGGCTGGAATATTTCTGAATTGATGGAATCTGTTTCAAACGATAAAAATCTCGCCCTTGAACTTGTCACACATTTTATCGAACAGACAAAATCACTCTTGCTTAAAGCCCGCGAAGCCCTTGCTTCTGGTAATTACAAATCCCTTTCCAGAATTGCCCGTTCCCTGAAAAGCTCTGCCTTTACAGTATATGCTACAAAACTTTTCAAACTTGCAGAAGAACTGGAAATTGCTTCAAAAGCAGCTGACTTTGACCGGATTACAGAAAAGATGAATCAGTTTACCTATCATTTTTCTGCATTGAATGACACAGCACAGGAGCACACAAACTCATGGCACTCATCAGAAAAATAATATCAATCGAAAACTACAACTCAAATTTTCATACTCATACAACTTTTTGTGACGGAAAAAACACTGCTGAAGAAATGGCTTTTGCAGCCTGTGCTTCAGGACTTGATACTTTAGGTTTTTCTGCTCATGCCATTTTTCCAGCCACTTCGTCCTGGCATTTGAACATAGACAGTTACAAAACCTATTGTGCTACAATCAAAAAACTGAAAAAAAGCTTTAAAGGAAAAATGGAAATTCTTTCCGGCTTTGAAGCAGATTATTTTCCTGGTCTTTCATCCCCTGACAGAAAACTCTACAAACAGTTTAGTCCGGATTTCATCATCGGTTCTGTGCACTATATTCCGGGAAAAGCAGAAACAGGCAAAGCTCCCGAACCCTATACACAAAAGGATACCGACAAATTTTACATTCCGTCTGATACTTTTGCAGTAGACGGAAAACCCGAAGAACTGGAACAGGGATTAAAAAAGGTCTTTAATGGAGATGCCCGTGCCCTTGTA
>JAEEGL016570825.1_pt1 | contig 14005 bp, 11 predicted proteins | sample 9134231 | NCBI WGS metagenome assembly JAEEGL01 (sample SAMN16246548, study PRJNA631951) | gut metagenome | biome: gut microbiome; feature: rumen; material: fiber-attached | host: Bos | place: Iran: Karaj | collected 2018-10
GGCATGACAGGAAAGCAGCAAAAACAAAGCCTTATGAAAGAAGGATTAGTTTACTTTATCTGGACATTCGCGGTTTCACTTGTGTTTTCGAGCCTTTTAAGCTGCACAGTCGTAAGGCTGCTCGTAAGCTCGTTCTTCATGTTCAGCTGGAAGTTCTCTCTTACGCCGCTTTTAATCTGTTCGCCGGTTATTTGCGCTCTTGTCCTTGTAATACCCGTTGCCGCGCATAAAGTTATGAGAAAAAAGAGCGTTGTAGAAAGACTTCGCGAAGAGTAATGTGATATAATGATTCATGCATTTTGTTTACGCAAAGTCTATTCTAACGCCGCACAGCATGAATATCTACAGGGGATGTACGCACGGCTGTATTTACTGCGACTCGCGCAGCAAGTGCTACCAGTTTACACACGACTTTGAAGATATCGAAGTGAAGCAGAACGCGCCGGAACTGCTAGAAGAAGCCCTGCGCAAAAAACGGAAACGTTGCATGATTGGCACAGGCGCAATGTGTGACCCGTACATTCCTGCAGAAAAAGAGCTTTGCCTTATGCGCCGTTGCCTTGAAATAATTGAAAAATACGGTTTCGGCGCGACATTGCAAACTAAGTCCGATCTGGTGCTGCGCGACCTTGACATTTTGGAGCGTATAAACCGCAAGACAAAAGCCGTTGTGCAGATGACGCTTACAACAGCGGACGACGCACTGTGCCGCCTTGTTGAACCGTGCGTCTGTCCGACTAGCCGCCGTTTCGAAGTTCTATGCGAATGTCATGAGCGCGGCATTCCGACCGTCGTGTGGTTCAGCCCGCTCTTGCCGTTCATAAACGACACTGTAGAAAATTTGGACGGCATTGTGGACTATTGCGTTCGCGCGGGCGTAAAAGCGATTATATGCTTTGGAATCGGGCTGACGCTCCGTGAAGGAAACCGCGAATATTTTTACGCCGCGCTCGACAGGCTTGCTGCGCGGGCTGAGGTTGGCGGACTAGGTACAGGTGAAATGCCGCATAAAAGCGGTGAGTCTGGCTTGAAACAGCGCTACATAAAGACATTCGGTTACAACTATATTGTCTCCAGCCCGCGCGAACACGAGCTTATGGCGCATCTTGCAAAGCGGTGCCGCACGCACGGGATTATGCTCGGAACGGACAGCGTTTTCAAATGGATGGAGGAATTCCCCCAACCCGCGTCACAGCAATTGGAATTGTTCTGAACACAGCTTAGTATCAATTTGGTGATTTCCACCGAACGCGAGCGAAATTGGGACTGCGGACAGTGTTGCGGAGTGCGAGCAATACCGGCGGTACGCCGGTGCGAGTCAAATACCTTGGACTCCGCACTCTCTGTCCGCCAGAACCAATGTAGCGGGAGTTCGGTGGAAAAAACGGAATTCTGCGGGTTGTGTTCTGAACAGCTTCTCTATCCTGCAAGATTTGTGATATATTCCTCTTATGAATAAAAATAAAAAAATTCTTGGATATTTTCTGGCAACACTTGCCGTCTTCTTCTGGGGAATCACTTTTATATGCACAAAATATTTGCTTAACAGTTTTTCTTCCCTAGAAATTCTTTTTTACAGATTCCTTACGGCTTATGCATCCCTTTGGATTATGCGTCCCAAAAAACAAAAAATAGCCGGACGGGACAACATTTTTTTCGCACTCGCAGGGCTTACCGGTGTCGTACTGTATCAGCTATCGGAGAATATCGCAATTCATTTTACGAACGCCTCGAATGTGAGCGTCATAGTGAGCATTTGTCCTCTTTTCACCGCAATTATAGCTCAGTTTTTTCTGAAAGAAAAACATCTTACCCCGTGGTTTCTGACTGGTTTCGTAATTTCTATAATCGGAGTTGCGCTTGTCTGTTTCAATGGACAAACTGCGCTGGAACTTAACCCGAAAGGAGATTTACTCGCACTTTTCTCAGCAATTTGCTGGGGGTTCTACTCTCTATTCGTATCTATAATCAATAAAAAGAAATACAACCCTATTTGCGCAACTCGCCGAGTATTTTTTTTCGCGGTTCTTTTCATGATTCCATTATGTCTTGTCGGTGTGGGCATCAATAGCTTCACGAACACGGCTCAAAACGGATTTCTTGCCTCAATGTCAGTATCGCTTGATGTCGCGAAAAACGCGGCAAGATTCTCTAATCCGCTTAATTGGATAAATCTGCTGTTTTTGGGTGTCATAGCGAGCGGTTTTTGTTTTTCCGCATGGAACAAAGCTTGTGAGATTGTCGGAACTGTTAAAGTAAGTTGTGGGCTGTATCTTATCCCTGTAGTAACGATTATTTTCGCATTTTTTGCTCTCGAAGAAAAAATCACGCTTCTAGGCTGCATCGGTACTGTCGTTACGATTACCGGACTTTTCATCAGCGGAAAGAGAAGTCGCTCTCATTAGAGGATTTCAGAGCAAACTCAAAACATTATTATCTGGAACCACGCTAATCATCTAAGCTGTTGATTTTTAATGCAGTCAGCCATATACTTTCATCATGGATTTAGAATTGCTCAAATTTCGCGCGGAGATAATGCAAAAAATCCGCGCGTTTTTTATAGAAAAAGATTATCTGGAGCTTGATTCTCCGGCGTTAAGTTCATCTCTCATCCCTGAAACCTGCCTTGAAGTCTTCAAAACAGAATACGTAGAGCCTTGGACGGGCGAAAAAAAAGACATGTATCTTGTTCCTTCGCCAGAAATCTATATGAAGCGGATTATCGCGCAGCATAAGGTTTCTGTATTCCAGCTTTCAAAATGTTACAGAAACGTTGAGTCTGCAGGCCGCATACACAGCCCCGAATTCACGATGCTTGAATACTACACGATGAATGCGTCTTACAAAGATTCTATGGCAATAACTGAAGATCTGTTCAATTTGCTGTTGCCGCCGTTGCCATCAGATGGAAATACGGATCCGTGGCAGCATTTACGCCCCCCGTTCATCAGGCTCACAATGGACGATGCTTTCCAAAAGTATGCAGGCTTCCGCCTTTCACAGTCACAGACCCCTGCGGAACTCGCCGAACACGCGCGCAGGCTCGGTATTGCGGAACTGCCGGACAGTCCTTTCAATAAATGGCCATGGGATGATCTTTATGAGCTGATTCTTGTGCAGTGCGTGGAGCCTGCGCTAGTAAACGAGCCAAAACCTGTGTTTCTAATGGACTATCCCGCAAAGGTTCCTTGTCTTGCAAAGGACGTTCCGCTGAAACACGACTGCGCGGCAAACGGCAGCGGCGGCAAAAACGCAAGTCGCTTTGTCGAAAAAGACACTCCGCTTTGGAAAGAACGCTGGGAATTATATGCAGTCGGAACAGAGCTAGCAAACTGTTATACCGAAGAAGATAACCCTGAAAATGTTCGCGAATACTTCAAACAAGAAGGCCGGCTTAAAAACGAGACTGCTCTTATTCCGCACGCAACGGACGATGAATATTGGAAGGTCTTCAAAGACTTTCCGCACTGTTCCGGGGTCGCAATGGGTGTAGACAGGCTTATAATGCTTCTTGCAGGCCGTAAATCAATTGAATCGGTGCTGCCCTTCCCGTTCAGAACTCAGCCTGGCTGCTATTAACGCAAGGCAAACGCATTAAAGATACAATTAATCAACAAATCAGGTCGCACTGCATGTTACAAAAGACGTGCAATACGTCTGGTCAAGGCACGTACGCCTACGGCTATCTTAAGGCCTTGACTCAGCCGTTTTGCCACTTGTTAAACAATTATCAAGTGGCAATATCGCACTACACGCTGAGCCGTAAGCCTGGGCGTTGCGGGTGCGGCGTTCACGCTACGAGCATAGCTCTCCGCGAGACTCACTAACAACAGTCCACTGGACTGTTGTTTCCCGCGCATTGAAACGCTTCGCTGGCAACGCGCGGGAACGTTCCCTACCCGCAGGGTGGGTAGCCAGCAACGCATTCGCAGCGAAGCTTCAAGCGGTGCGGGCGTAGGGCGGGGCTCCGCCCTTGCACCGTATCGCCTTTTTTTATATAATGAGGCAGTTTCACTATTTACCGGAGGTACCACCTATGATCAGAGGCGGCGAAATCAATAAAGGAACCGTTCTTCTCATAAAAAACGCACCGTATCTTGTTGTTGAGCGTGAATTCGTAAACCCAGGAAAAGGAACGGCGTTCGCACGCTGCAAAATGAAGAACCTTAAGGACGGCTCTGTCCTTACACAGACAATAAAGACACCAGATATGGTCGAAGATGCTACGGTCGAGACCGTTACATGCCAGTATCAGTATTCAGATGCGGACAATTATGTTTTCATGGACACAAACACGTTCGAGTCTGTGAACGTACCGCTCTCATTGAACGAAGACCTTAAGTATTACCTTAAGGAAGGCGATGAATATCCTATCGTTATTTGGGATGAAAACCCAATTGATGTTAAGATTCCGCAGAAGATGGTGTTCACTGTCGCAGAAAGCGAGAACTACGTACGCGGTGACACAGTTTCAGGCGCTACAAAGCCGATTGTTACAGAAACAGGACTTACAGTACGCGTTCCGCTTTTTATCAAGCAGGACGAAAAAATTCTCATCAACACAGAGACAAACGAGTATTTGGAGCGCGTGAACAGCTAAAAACTTTGAGAACTGTGCGAAACTGCTGGAAAAGCTTGTTTGAGGACAGTTTAGCAGCACCGCTCATAAAACAAAAGGCTCCGGACATCATTTGAGGCATTTGTGCTTGCATTATGATGAAACGGAGCTTTTTTTTCGTTAAAAACTATGCGGGCCATTTTAGAAATAACACCTAGAATTGAAGTTTTTCGATGTTGGTAATCAAGAAATAGAAAAAAGTACCAAAAAAAAAATATAGATATCCTGAAACATTGTTTCAGAAATTGCACTTCTTGCACAATTCAAAAACGAAAGCAAAAAAAAAGGGTAACTCCTAGAAGTTACCCCATGGGCGATACTGGAATCGAACCAGTGACCCCAAGCGTGTCATGCTTGTACTCTAACCAACTGAGCTAATCGCCCTTGCTGCGGCAATCTTAGCATATTAATCGTATTATAGTCAAGGAGACAAGTTCATGAATGTTTATCTTTACTCTGAGGATAGGATGCTTTTACTGGAACTCTCGGAAGCACTCCGTTGTATAGGTGAAACTCCGTTCGCTGTTCCAGATTTTGCAACTTTACAAGCATTTATAACGATTACTGATCCTGATATAGCATTTTTGGACGAAAAGCTTTTTCCTCAGAATAAAATACTTAACGTTCAGCAGCATATATTTGATGTATTTCTCGATTTTCCGGTAACATCGATGACAAATCCTTTTTTTACGGCGTACAGGGGAAAAGTCTCCGAACATGATTTTACGAAACTCGCACAGCTTGTGTCTGAAATCTCGCGCAAGCATTGTGGAAAACAAGATTTAAGCCCAAAACTGTCAACACTTTTAAGTTTTTTGATTTTGCACAAGAACGAAAAAATCGAAACAGAGGCTATGATGTATCATCTTTGGAAAGACTGCAATAATGCGCACAAAAAGACTCTGCACACATATATTTACAAGCTTCGTGAACAACTGGCAAAAAACGGAAATAACTTTAAAATAGAAAAGGTCTCAAAAAGTACATACAGATTAAGAACTATAGAATCGTGACTTCAATTTCACTATAGCAAGAAAACAAACTGTTTAAAATACAAAAAGCACTAGATGAAAAAATTCATCCAATGCTTTTGTTGGTGTATTTACGGCGCAACTTGCACGAAACTGCATACTTCGCATTTTAGCAAAATACTAGCGATGCATGTTACGTACAAGACTTTGATTCAACCGTTTTGACGCTTGATATCGATTATCAAGCGTCAATAAGCTTCAAAAACTGATGCTTTCCGAAACAACTACTATTTGGTAGCGGCACCGATTCTTTCAAGAACCTTCTTACGATCAAGAGGCTTTACAATGTAGTTCTTAGCACCAAGAAGAAGAGACTTCTTTACAAGTTCCTCTTTACCAAGTGCACTTACCATAACTACCTTGGCATTCTTGTCAAATGCCATAATATGCTCAAGAGCCGTAATACCGTCCATCTTAGGCATTGTAATATCCATAGTAACAAGGTCTACATTCGGACAAAGCTCCTTGTACTTGTCAACGCCTTCTTTTCCGTCTTCAGCTGTTGCTACGATTTCATATCCTTCGCTGGAAAGAATCTGACTGAGCTGTTTCGCTACGAAAATAGAGTCATCAACTACAAGTACACGAATCTTTGTGCCATCATCTTTTAAGCCTTCAGGAGGCCTTTCATTTATTGAAGGAAAATCCTGTTTTGATATCATATTCTCAACCTCCTTGGTTATTATATATGCTCACGTATTGCTACGTTTACTTCAACTTTACCCTGTTCCGTAATCATAGGAACAATAAGTGCCTCTACTTCATGATCGGAAATTTCCATCTTATCTCCAGTAAAAAGTGCAGGAGGAGTAAGGTCAAAGCGGAATCCCAAGTCATGGAGCTTAGTTACAGCTTGTGCCGTAATAAGATTAGCAAGCTCAGTAACTGTTGCCTTTGCAAGTGCATCAAACTCATTGAGTCTTTCACCATTCATCTTTGATGCAATATTCAAGGCTGTTTCCATAGTCATATCAAAAAGAACACGTCCTTCCACGTCACCAGCAAGACCTACAAGCGCCGCAACACCCATAACAGGCATTGAGGTTGATTTCAGATACAAATCTCCACGGCGAACTTCACCTCCAAGAACTTCCTGCAAGATATTGAAAGCAGTTTCAACGAAAGGATTAATGTACTCAACACGCATAATAAACTCCTTAAAGTCAAATTTCACACAAAGGTCACAGCCGTATTAACCTGACCCACCCAGCTATTTATTTGCTGAAAATTGTTACAGAACCAACCTTCTTCGCATGCCATTTTGCTGTGTCAGGCAAAGTTTCGTTAGCTCCTACAAAAATACAGCCATTACCCTTCAGTTTTTCAGAGAAATCGTTTATGAACGAAACCTGGAATTCCTCAGGAAGCAAGGAAATAATATCCCTTGCAAAAATTATATCTACCGGCTGCATAGAGTTATTATTCATACAGTCGTGATATTCAAACATTATGATATCTTTAATCTCCTGATTAAAGGTATATCCGCCGCCTGATGTCGTCGTAAGATACGGCTTGAGCCATGAAGCAGCATTTACAGCTTCTGCAGGAACCGTAAGTAACGGAGCGTTAGAAACGTTCAGCAAATCAACATCATGTGCATAGATTCGGATTTTCGCATCTGGATAGCGTTTTTTCAGGACACAAGCAAGAGAATATGTCTCATAACCTTTTCCACATCCCGGATTCCATACAAAAATCTGCTTTGCCTTATTGTCCGGCAATATCTTAAGAATCTCAGCAGCATATTGCTCTGTCCAGAAAACACCGTTACAAGGTGAATAGAACGGGGCAAGGAACGCGTCTGCATCTTTTTCATCGACAAGCTGAATCTTGTTTTGTCCGCGCTCTTTTGTCCATTCTATAAGGCGAGAACGCACCCAAGCCTCGTTGACACCTGTGACAGAGAATTTCCTCAAAGATTTAAGGTTATCAACAAGGAACTTATATTCAGTCTCAAGCTTCGGATTAGAATCCGCTGCCGTTTCAGCGACGAGCTTCTTCGTATCGCTCACAGCTTGCGCCGCTTGTCTGTTCAGCATGTCAATCTCGTTTTTGCCAGAATCACGTGCGCCAAAAATTCTGTCAATATCAAGAAGAATATAAAGATGACCATTACTCTCAACAACACCGGAGATATACTTTATGCTTATACCTCCGAAAAGAGGATGAGGCGGCTGGATAGAACTCTTCTGAATTCCGACAACCTTATCAATAGCATCTATAACTACACCGAAAATTTGCTCTCCAACACCAACGATGATAACATTCTCTATCTCATCACCTTTGCGCTCCGGTACTTTTATACCGAAGAAAAGGCGTAAATCGATAATTGGAATAATCTCACCGCGAAGATTATATACACCGAGAACAAAAGGAGATGTATTAGGAACATATGTGAAACGCCCGGCTTTCGCAATTTCTTTTACTTTCATAATGTCTATTGCATAGTCACGGCCGGCAAGAGAAAATGCTACCATCTTAAAATCGATGTTCGCAAGCTTCTCTTTGCGCTCCTCTGCTATTTCCTCGTTCACTGTCTGCATTCCAATGTCTTTTTCTGCTACGCTTTCCATATTGAACTCCTAGAGAACCTCAGCTTCCTGTTCGCTACGGGCATTTATTTCCTGTTTTACGCCCAGCTCAAGCAACTGGCTTACATCGATAATAAGAGAAACAGAACCGTCTCCAAGAATTGATGCACCAGCAATACCCGGCGAATTGGTGAACTGATCGCGCAACGGTTTAATTACGACATCTTCCTCACCAATCAGAGAGTCAACCATTACACCTATCTTCTTATCAACAGAACCAACGATTACAATAAAATTGTACTCTGATTCTTCAGTTTTCTTTATACCGAAGAGACGGCTCAAACGAAGAATACTTATAACTTCGTTACGCACGTTCATAACTTCGTAGTTGTCGATGCGGCTTATTTCCTTGGAGCTTACGCGGACACTCTCGATAACAGATGCAATCGGGATCGAGTAAACTTCGGAACCGACACGAACGAGCAAGCCCTGAATAATTGCCATTGTCAGCGGAATGTGGATACTGAACTTAGAACCTAATCCCGGCTGTGACGTTACAATAACAGAACCGTTGAGTTTCTCAATCTGGGTCTTAACTACATCAAGACCAACTCCGCGTCCAGAGACGTTCGTAATCTTGTCTGCAGTGGAGAATCCCGGAGAGAACATCAGCTGATAAGCCTCTTGATCCGTAAGAGCCTTGTCAGGATGGATAAGACCACGCTCAACAGCCTTTTTCTTTATCTTGGCAACATCAATACCTTTTCCGTCGTCAATAATATCGATAATGATAAGGTTACCTTCATTGCTTGCTTTAAGAAGAATTGTTCCTTCTTCCTGCTTACCTGCTTCCGCGCGGTCTTCAGGAGACTCAATTCCATGATCAACCGAGTTACGTACGCAGTGCATGATAGGATCAAGCAAGTCTTCAATGATAGCCTTGTCAAGCTCTGTATCATCACCTTCTATCTGGAGGTTAATTTTCTTGTTAAGCTCACGGCTCAAATCGCGGACAACACGCGGGAAGCGGGAGAAAATCTGGCTTATCGGAACCATCCTGATTTTCATTACGCCTTCCTGAAGCTCACCAGCGATTCTTCCAAGATTCTGTGTAGAGGAGCGGAACTTTCCGACCATATTCTTGAAAGAAGCATCGAATGTATCGAATACACCGTAAAGGTCTCCGAAATCAGTATTCATGCTCGTCTTAATATCTTTAAGCGAAACACCTTCCTGACTTGACTCGATGTAGCGCGGAACCTGATCGAACAGCTTCTTAAGCCGCTCTCTGTATGTATTCTCAATAGCAAGGAGCTGTCCCTGCAACTCACCGACTTGCAGTGCAGTCTGGTTGAAAGCAGCCTTCGTGATAACAGTTTCACTGACGAGGTTAAGAAGATAATCAATACGTCTTGAATCAACGCGAAGAACACTGCTCGATGAAGAATGCTTAGAAGCATCATTATGCTGAGCGGCTTTAGCAGCACCATCAGCAGGTGCTTTAGGAGCTGAACTGCTTGACGCAGCAGCAGGAGCTTCTTCTGCCGGAGCAGCTTTTGTTTCCTCAACAGGGGCTGCAGCAACCGGCTCAGCAACAGGTGCTGATTGCACAGGCGCAACAGGAGCAGCCGCTGCTGATGCAGATGATGCACCAGAACCAGCCGGAGCTGCTGCCGCGTAACCAGAATCGATGCACTGAGCATCAGTACTAAGAGTTACATCAGAAAGGAACGACGTCCTTTCCAATTCGTTCTGGTCACATTTTGCAGCGATATAGTAAACAACCACAGGCTGGAAAACATCTTCATAAAGAACATCAAAATCAGGAACCGTCTTTAAAACTGTTCCTTTATTCTTAAGGGCGGCAAAAACCTGGATACCACCAACACTATTCATCGGGTTGCTTTCATCAAAAGTGACGGTGACACTCCAAAGCTTCTCGCCAGACTGACAGGAGTCTTTAAGCTCAAGATACTCGTATTCAGAAAGAGCAGGCAAATTGGACGCAGCTGCCGGCGGAGCAGCAGGAGCTTCCTGCTGTACAGGCTGAGGAGCCTGTCGTACGGTAGTAGGCGCAAATTGCTTAGGAGCAGACGACTTCGCTTTCTTTCCCTCTTTCGGAGGAATGAACGCTCTGAGCGTAGCCTTGACAGGCTCAACGTCATTCTCGTATACAGAGCCGCTCTGTCTTGCTTCAAGCATTGCTTTGATTATATCGATTGCAGACAACAATGCATCTACAACTGGTTCCGTAACAGAAATCGTTCCAGAACGCAATTCATCAAGGAGATCTTCCACTGCATGTGTGAAACCTGACAGCTCATTCATTTCAACTGTTGCTGAACCACCCTTAAGTGTATGGGCTGCTCTGAATATCTCATCTATTGCATCATGATTCGTTGGATCATTCTCAATGACAAGAATATTACTCTCAAGATTTTCAACCTGCTGTTCGGCTTCGCTGAAGAAGTCTTTCAGAAGTTCTTCGTTGTTCAAGTCAAGATAATCACTCATAGTTTCTATTTTATCCGTTAAACCCGATAAGTCAAGTACTCATTTAAGAAAATAGAGATTTTCAGAATTCCGTAAAATTTTCACTATTTGGGAAAAATCGACATGCTTATTTTTGCGTAACAATTCCGATTTTTCGTTTTTTTTCTATATAATAGTGCAGAAAGTGATGATTTTATAGAAAAGAAGCGTTAGAATAAGAATATGATTTTGCAGGTTATGTCCTGGGGTTCAATTATTTCGCACAAACAGGCAAATTATATTCAGGACATATGTGCGATTCAAGAATATAGCCTTTGCTGCCGATAATGCAGTGGGAAAGTATTTTTGGAGTTTATAAAGAATGGCAAAAACACGATTTTTTTTGATTGTATCAATACTTATATTAATTCTCATTCCAGTGGCGAATCTGTCAGCAGAATCCTCCCTCAGCTCTTTTGCTGGCGTAGACATTGATTTTGTCCCGGTAAAAAGCGGAACACCTAAATTGATGCTGAACGGAGTGTTCGCAACACAATACAATTTGAACAACAATCTTTTATTCAGAGGTTGTTTCGGAATCAAAACAGATGACATTATTGAGAACGGTTTCTTCCAGGATACACCCTCGTATTTCACGATAAATGAATTCTCCGCGGCGTATAAACTGCCCACAGGACTTATAACTCAGCAGATTGCCATTTTTATGGGAAAATATGAATCTCTTGGTTCCGATGAGTTCATGCAGAAAAACTTCAGCTCCATCAACTATGCCTCACTTCTTTTTTCTAAAAAGCTCTCGCTTTTCTCAGAAGGAATAATCAACTATTCCGGAGTCGGATTATCATATTCCATGAGATTCTCTACTCCTCAGGCTCTGGGGTTTTATTTCTATTACGACAAAAAATACCAATACAATTTCCTCAATTTCGATCTCAGGTTCTCTTCTGCTTTCGACACAGTTCTGTTTGATATAGGCGCAGGTATTGCGCTTCCGCTAGAAACGACAGACTCGAACGATTCTGAGGTATTTCTTCTGATTAGGCGTTGTGACATTCACGCAGGATTTTCGCTATTGCTCGGAAACAACCCTGTGACGAATCTGTTTATTCAGGCAGGTTTGCAGCGAATCCAGATAAAACCGATGCCGGACACAACAAACATATCTCTTAAAGATGTATTCTTGTTTGTGGAACCACGTTTCACCGGAAACTACCTGCGCTGTAATGTCGCTTTCTTCTGTATACCAGAGGCACAAGTGGCAGACCTTCCATTTATACCACAACCGATAGGATGCGACATACATCTTGCATCTCCAGATTTCATGATGTTCCGCTCCCAAACTACAGTAGGCTTGCACGCAGCGGTTGCATGTGGTCTTTCAGAAGAATACAAAATCAAGGATTTTGATATTCAAATCACACCTTACATAGATTATTCTCTTTTGGGCGGATCATTCAATCTTGTTTTTATGTTCCACCCAATTCAGTACAAGGATATGGGTAAATTCTTCAATTTCTCATTGAGCTACAAGGCCGAGTTATAAATGAAAAAAAGACTTGTTTTTATTATTTTATTGATTTTTCTCTGCCCCTTTCTGTTTTGCGAGGCCTCGTTTTTTCTGGGTGGAGTATACGACAGTTTTCAAGGGAAAAACTGGGGATTTGAGGGTTCCATAGATGCTGATTTCATGAGAAACGCCTCTCTTTCTGCAAAAGTAGATTATCGGTATAACAACAATTATTCCATGAATTTTACAGCATCATACAGTCCGTCGATTTTTCTTATTGGCGGTGGTCTTGATTTCAAAATAAACAAGAGCGGAGTATTTCCTGGAATCAAAGCTGATGTAGGTTTTCATATCGGAACAATGCTTCTGTTCACTGTATACGGAACTTTGGGAATTAACGCATCTAATATAAAAGCTCCAACAATGTTCGAACTAGGTGCAGATATTAGATTTATTTCAAAATATTTAGCGTTTCAACTTAACGGATTCTACACTCAGGAAAGCGGCTCTTCGTTCCTTACAAGGGATTTATTCGGACAAACCTCCATGACAATTTATAAGGAAGGATTCTTATATTCACTTAAATTAGGAGCTATTGGAGAATATACCCAGGACACTCGCTTGCCCACAAATCAAAAGAATCTTTCTTTTAAAGGAGTTGTAGGCGTGGGGAAGAACAAAGATTCCGGCACATTCGCGCTTCAATTCATATTCAACGTAGTAACAATCATCGGACCGAAGACAGGGGGATTCGCCATATCCATAGGAAAATTCCCCAAAAAGTTCTCCAGCATATATTAGTTCCAGTTGCCGCGCAAAAAGCGAAGTTCGCGCTTAGATATGCTACTAATACTCTGCTTTCTCAAAGAGCGTAGCCAACAAGGTCCCGTTGTTCGGGCACGAACTGTGCCCGAACTATCGTATTTTGTGCCCAAAATCCGCAAAGTATATGTCTGGTTTTGCCTGCAAAACCAGAAAAGTTCGGACAACCTTGTTGTCCGAACGACAGGAACTGGCTGAGCTTGTAGGGATGTTGGCGAGAGCAGTTTGAGAAAAGGTTATTTACAACAATATAAGTAGCGCGAACTACGCGTTTTCGTCTTTTGCGCGGATTGCCTTTCGCATGATTTTTCCGCTAGAAGTCTTAGGCAGCGCTTCCACAAACTCCACGATGCGCGGATACTTGTATGGCGCCGTCGTCTCTTTCACGAACTTCTGTATCTCTTTTACGAGCTCCGCGCTGCCCGGTCTGTATGACGGCGCAAGAACGATAGTCGCCTTTACGACCTGACCGCGCACCGGGTCTGGCGCGCCTGTAACAGCGCATTCCAAAACGGCAGGATGCTTCATAAGAACGCTTTCAACTTCAAAAGTTCCGATTCTGTAGCCAGAGCATTTTATAACGTCATCGCAGCGGCCTACGAACCAGTAATATCCGTCATCGTCGCGCCAGGCCTGATCACCCGTGTAGTAATAACCGTCGTGGAACGCCGCCGCCGTCTTCTCAGGCTCGCCGTAGTATTCGCAAACAAGCCCCGGAAAACGCCCTTCTGTTTCGGGGAACCGCTCCTTGTCGAGCTTAAAACAAAGCTGACCGACAACGGCGACGCCCACTTCCTCATTGTTATCGTCAAGCAGACACACATTGTAATATGGGCACGGCTTTCCAATTGAGCCCGGCTTAATCGGCTCGCCGCCAAAATTAAACAGCGAAACAGTAGTCTCTGACTGTCCGAAACCTTCAGTAATCTCAAGACCTGTAATGCGCTTCCACTGGTTAAAAACTTCCTCGGAAAGCGGTTCCCCGGCCGTAGAACAGTGCGTA
>JAEEGL012073416.1_pt1 | contig 14004 bp, 10 predicted proteins | sample 9134231 | NCBI WGS metagenome assembly JAEEGL01 (sample SAMN16246548, study PRJNA631951) | gut metagenome | biome: gut microbiome; feature: rumen; material: fiber-attached | host: Bos | place: Iran: Karaj | collected 2018-10
CCGCCCTCGCAGAACCTGTTGCCGAGCTCATATTCGCCGACACCGAACTCCTTCGACCCGCCGGGATAGAGACGCCAGTTGACCACCTTCGCCTCGGCGTCCGGCGCGCCCTTCACGTCGCAGACCGCAATCGAATCCGTCCCGTGCTGGATGCGATACCGCAACGACACCGCCCTTCCGCCGCTCTTCCACGACGCCTCGAACTCGCCGCTCTCCATCGAGAGCTCCTGCCTATACGTGCCTGTGTCGACGGGAGACTTCGTCTCGTAGTCGATCGCGCCGGTCTTCACATGGCGTCCGCCCTCGTTCCACGAATCGGAGTTCTGCAGCACGGTGTGCAGCGTGCCGGCGGCGTCCAGCCACGCGGTCGCGCCCACCTCGCCGTTGCCGAGCACCATGATGCCCTTCTCGTCCTTTGCGGGCGTGTCGAACACGACCGGCGCCGGCGCGGCGGCCGCCCACAACCCGAACACGGCCGCCCCGGCGGCCACAAACGACATTGCTTTCATATTCGTTCCTTTGCTGAAAATTCCAGTGCAGAATATTGTAACATATTTTTCAGAAGTACGATGCCCGAAATTTTTACCGATTGCAGCAGCGATGGCTATTTGATATACTTCGGGGCATGAGCGCTGTTCAACAGTTTGTGGAGTGGGTCTGCCTCGCCGGCCTTGCGGCGGTCGGGGCGTTCGCGCTTCTGCGCCTCGTCTGGCGGCATAGGCTGGACAACGCCGCCATAGCGGCGCTCGCCGCAGCCCTCGCAGTCGTCGCCGTGCCGAAGGACCGCGGCGCGTCCGGCCGAGGCGGCATAGCGCCTCCGCCAGGCGCGGTCTCGCCCCGCTCCGGAACGGGCGTGGCTGGGGCTCTTCCGTTCTATGTGCCGGTCGTGTACGCCCACTGGCTGTCAGGAATTTTCTGCACGACGAACGGCGAAATGGAGGTCGAGGCGTCTAGGGAGTCCTGGGCATGCGGCGGCCCGACGAACCTGACGCTGCTGGCCTCGCCGTCTCTGACCGACCGCGCAGCGTGGGCGCCGTTCGCCACGCTCGTGTTCCCGGCTGGCGCGACGGCCGCGACGAACACCGTGCCCATCCCCGCATTCCCATCGTCGCCGCACTCGGCGTTCTTCGCGCTTTCGGACGGGGCGGACTCCGACGGCGACGGCATCGCCGACTGGCGCGAGGCGATGGCGTACGGCACGGACCCGCTGCTCGCCGACACTGACGGCGACGGGGTCTCCGACGCCGAGGAGCTAGTGCGGGGGACGAATCCCCTTGCCTGCGGTGACTCGCCCGGGCAGCCGCCATACGATGCCGCATCGACGAACATGCCGTGGAACGTCCGAGGGTGGATCCTCGCCCCCGGCGCGTTCGCGCTCGACGGCGTCGCCGCAGGCTCGAACCTCTTCGAGCGCACCATCGTCGTCGAGCGCACAAGTCCGTGGCAGCAGCTGTTCGTTTCCTCCCGTCCCGACGGCCCCGGCGGATGGAGCGCTTGCGACCTGGCGGTTGAGCTGAGGCTGGACGGGCCGGAGTACATGGACTTCGACACGGTGCATCCCGGCGACGGGGTGCGCGTCAACATCGGAACCAACGACGTGGACACGGTGACGCTTGCGCTGCGCGCGACAGGCCCGTCGCCTCGGCTGGACCGTCCGCTCTATCTTCTGCGCTGGACCGCCGGCATCGTGCTTGACGCGTCCAACACCGCCGCGCGCGCGTCTGCGCTTCTGGACGGCGGCGTGAAGAGGGCCTTCGCCGCCCGCCGCGCGGAGTCGGGCCGCTTCGAGCTTCCGTTCACGTTCGACTTCTCGACGCTGCCGGCGCACGGCATCTCAGGATCGTCCTTCCCCTCCGACCACGACATGGACTTCCAGCTTCGCCTTCCTCCGAATCCTTCGCTGCGAGTGGAGCATCTCGAGTCAGTCGGCGGACTGCCCGACATCTTCGGCCCGATGCTCTTCGTGGCCGACGAGCCGTCCACCGCGCAGCTGCCGCCCGCCGGGACGAACGGCCCGACGAGGGTGTTCTTCTACGAGCTGGACGTAAAGTGGCCCGACCCGGTGGAGGCGGGGCCACGAGCGTCGCAGTTCGACGCGCCGTACCCCCTCGACTCGACTTTTCTCCGCACGGCGTTCCACGACGCGGGCGAGGCCGCTCCGCCCCTGCGCGTCGTCGTGACAATGCTGCCGCAAGACCATGACGCGCTCCTCGGCGCCGGGATCGGCGTGCCGGGATCGTCGCTGCTCCCCTCCGTCGAGGTCTCCGCGCCCGGCCTTGCCGTTCCACACTTCTGCGGAATCCCCGACTGGGACGGGCGGTTCGCCCTCACGAACGCCCCGCCCGAGCGATTCCCCACCCAGGCGGGCGCGGGCGACGACGCTCTGGCGGCCGAAGCGCCGGGCGGCGGGGACGACTGCGGCTGCTCCAGCACGGAGGACGGCCCGTCCCTTTCGCCGTTCCGCATGCGCGTCTCGCTCGGCGAGCCCGGCGCCGGACGCGTCTCCGGCTTTCTCTGGACGGCGCTCGACGGCACGGAGCCTGTGGCGCCGTCGTCGTTCTGCCTGCTCGCGGCGTCGCAGGTGTCGTCAACGACGAACGAGAACGGCTTCACCGTCTCGTGCGAGGCGGCGGGCGGGCGAACCCTCCTCGTCACCAACATCGCCAACGGCGCGGCCGTGGCCGTGTTCAACGCGTCGGGGCGGGAGGAGTGCCGGTGGGAGACGTGGAACCCCGGAGGCGACGCGTCGAAGATACGCGTCCGCCGCGTCACGGCGGCGGGGAACGCCACTCTTGACGAGATGTACAACCTGGACGCGCCGCTCGTGGCCTCGGACCGCGCCATGGGCTCCATAAGCGGCATAGTGCCGGACTCGGCCGAGTCGCGCTCCAATCTGCTCACCGGAGCCTGGACTGTCGTAAGCCGATGGCGGCGCGACGCGGGCGACCCGGACTTCGTCACCGAGGAGGCGGACGACGCCTACGGGCCTGACGGCGAGCGCGTCCTGCACATGGAGCGGTCCTTCTCGCGGATCGGCGAGGGCGACGCGGCGGTGAGGCGCGAGAGCTGGCGCGAGGGCAACGACATGGAGAGCGGGATGACGTGGGAGCGCCGCGAATACGTGTGCGACGGCGCGAACCGGCTGCGGCACGGACTCTTGAGGTCGGTCGAGCGCCGCGACGGCCAGTGGACAATCTACGACTACGATTGCCTCGGGCGAGAGGTGGTGCGCATGGACAGGCTGTTCGACTCGCAGTTCCCCTACGAGGTCGAAGTCCCGTCCCTGTGGTCCGACCTTTCAGGCCGCAGCGCCGCCAGGATAACGCTCACGTCCTACGATCCCGCCGAGGGCGACTCGGCGCATCCCAACGACAGAGACCTGCCGCGCAGGAGGGACGTGTACGTGCGCCAGCGCCAGGGGGGGGCGTATTTCATGCACTTCCCGCTGCTGGATCCGGTTCTTGTCTCGACCGAGACGTGGGTCTATTCGCGCGAGGAGGATGCGGCAGGAGTGCCGCTCCGGCGGTGCGCAAGGACGGAGGGGCTGGGCGACGCCGTGCGCGCGGACGAGACCCTGGCCTACCCCGACGACGCGGCCGTGCCGCCTCATCTGCGGGGTCTCGTGGTCTGCTCGACGGACGCCGACGGCGCCTCCACGACGAACGAGCACTCGCTCTCCGGAGGGCTGCTCACGACAACCACGCGCCGCCACGGTCCGTCCTCATCGGCTTCCCAGCCGATTCAGCATCCGACATACAGCGTGTCGGTGACCGACGCCGCGCACCGCCTTCCGCTCCGCGAGGAGACGCGTCTGACGGTCGACGACGCGCTTCTGGAATGGTCGGAGCGGACCTACGACGACATCCGCAGGCTGCGCTCGGCGACGTACTCGGACGGCACCTGGGAGACGAACGCGTACTCGTGCTGCCGCCTCCTTTGGTCCCGGGGGCGCGACGGGCGCAGGAGGCTTCGCTCCGCTCGCACGGGGAGCGACATGCTCTACAACGCCGACGAGGAGGTGTGGATGCTGGACGTCCTCGGCAGCCCGCTCTCCCGTTCATGGGGGGAGGCGTTCCGCGTGACGCGGCACTTCTACGACGCCTTCGGGCGCGAGACAAACACGACGGCGTGCGTCTCGTGCGACCCCGGTGCGTCCGCCGACCCTCCGGGTCCGGACGGCGACGCGGGAGACGTCATCGAGACCGTATCGTATCCGGACGGCAGTTCCTGCTGCCGCGAGACGGTCGACTGGCGCGGGAGGTTTGAACGCCGCTACGAAAGCCAGGACGAATGGAGCCGCGTCGCGGGGAAGGCCGGGGAGGACCTGCTGGGTCCGAGCATGCTCTGGATCAACGGCTACAGGCAGGGCGACGAGGGCTTCCGCGAGCAGGACTGGGGGCAGGAAATCGAATACATCGAGCGGTGGCGGCAGACCGAATGGACTGGCGCCGGCCTGCGGCGGGTGATCGACGGATCGGACGTGCCGAGGCACGACACGGGCGGCACGGAGACGTTCACGAACACGGCGACGTTCTACGACGCGCTGGGGCGGGCGGCGGTCGTCGTGACGCCGCTCGGCGTGACGTCGAACTTCTACGACGGCGCGTCCTCGCGCGTGCTGCGGGCCGTGACGGCGTCCTCCTCCGCCGGGAGGGCGTTCATGTCGGGCGCCGACGTGGCGCGGGAGGTGGAGTATCTGTACGACGGGCTCGGTGAGCGCGTCGGCTCCGTGCAGGACGGCGTCACGAACAGAACAGACGTCGCCTACGCGTTCGACGACGGCGCGTACTGGCGCGTCACGACGCGCAGCGTTGCCGGACCTTCGACGAACTCCGTCACGACGACGCGCGAGCAGCTGACGGGGCTCTCCAACGCGCTGCGCTCGCGCACGATAACCGTCAGCGCCGACGGCGTTGCGGCGACGAACGTCGTGTCATACGATTCCGACACGCTCGTCGAGACCTCCACGACGTCCTCTCCGGCGTTCGGAACGCGCGTCGCGCGCGGCGTGTGCGGGCTAGTACTGGAGGAGGAGACGGCGGACGAGACGACCGCGCACATCTACGACCCGCACGGGCGCGAGGTGCGCACCGACAGGCGCGCCAGCGGCGAGGCGGACTTCAGGACCGCCGCCGAGTTCGTGTACAATGCGATGGGCGATCTCGTGGAGCGGCGCACTTACACGAACGAGACGGACTACGTGACGGAGCGCTTCGCGTACGACCACGAGGGGCGCGAGGTGGCTTCGACGAACGCGCTCGGCGACGTGGTCGCGACGGCATACGACCCGCGCGGCAACGTGATCGCGGTTGACGGCGCCACATACCCTCTTCGCATGTCGTACGACGCCCAGGGGTGCCGCATGTCGCTGAATACGACGCGCGACGGTGAAATCTGGGACGAGACCAGATGGTCCTACGACCGCGCTACCGGCCTCTGCACGTCGAAGACCTACGCCGACAATTCCACAGTCTCCTACACGTACACCTCCGACGGCAAGCCGCTCAGCACAACTTACGCCAGCGGACGCTGGCGTGAGAATGCATACAACGCCAAGCGGGAGCTTGCCTCTGTGGAATACTCCGACGGAGAGGCCAGCTCATTCGCCTACGACGAGTTTTCGCATGAGATCGCAGCATCCAACTCAGTCGCTTTCGTCCAGCTCCTTCGGAATGACTACGGGCAAGTAACGAACGAAACAACTACCATAACGGGAGGGTCGAGCTTCTGCTCGACCGTTGTCCGCCGGTTCGACGCATGTGGACGCCTTGCCGAGAGCGACGGCTCCGCCTACACATACGCCAACGACGGACAAGTCGTGTCAATCTCAAACGCCATCGCCGTGGTGGAATACCTGTACACCGCCGACAGGCTTGACGCTGGATACGCGCTCACGCTTTCCAACGGTGTGACATTCGCGCGCAGCCTCATGCGCGAAGCGTACCGGCGCAGCTTCGTGACGGACATAACGAACTCCGTAAACGGCATAGACGTGGAAACTTTCTCATACGCATACGACGCACTTGGTCGCCCGACAAGCCGCAACGCCGACACCTTCGGCTACAACGACCGCAGCGAGGTGACCTCGGCGACAATCACGGGAGGGTCGCCGTCCCCGGCGACCGTCCACTACAACTATGATGACATCGGCAACCTGCTGCAATCTGCGCTCAACGCTACGACGAACACATATACCGCCAACAGCCTCAATCAGTACACCTCCATTCTCCGCACCTCTGCGCCTCCGCGAGAACCCGCATACGACATAGACGGTAACATGCTTTCCGACGGCGCCCTGTCATTCACCTATTATGCCGCCAACCGGCTGAAGACCGTTTCCACGAACGGCGTTCAGATCCTTGTGAACTTCTACGACGCGAAATCCCGCCGCGTGAAGAAAGTCACGGCGGATGCCACGACAACCTTCTTCTATGATGACTGGAATCTCATTGAGGAGCGTATCGCCTACACGAACGGCACTACATCGACCATTCGCTACTATTGGGGCAAAGACCTCTCCGGTACGTTGCAAGGCGCAGGAGGAGTTACCGGGCTGCTTTACCTTACAATCTCCAACTCCTCCACTCAACAACTCTACATTCCATGCTACGACAACAACGGCAACATCACTCGCTACCTTGACGCAAACGGCAACACCGTTGCCCAGTACACTTACGACGCCTTTGGCAATCTCATCTCCAAGTCCGGCCCTCTTGCCGACTTCTTCCGCCACCGCTTCTCCACGAAATACTACGATGCCGAAACTGGTCTTTACTACTACGGCTACCGCTTCTACCACCCCATCCTCATGCGCTGGCTCAATCGCGACCCGTTGGAGGAAGAAGGCTCATTGAATTTAACATCTTTCGTGGACAACAATGCTATTAGCGCTATTGATCCATTAGGTGATATGATGGTTGTGATTCTTGCTGGCAGGGAAATGTCACGGCAGCATCGGGCTAGCGCATTTAAGCAGACGCAAAATCATATGCAGTTGGCTTTGCAAGAGAGTATAAGGTTATATAAACGTCTAGAAAAATTTTCCGAGGCAACCTACAATTGTCTTAGAGACAAAGGAAAAGTTTTCTTTGGCACTACACGATTTAACGGAAGTCTAGATGAGTTTCGAAAAAAAGTAGATCGAGAATTATCATCTTTAGTTCGCCCCGAAGAGAGTTATTCTCAATCATTGAAGACTCTTGCCGAAGAATCAGAGAGAGCAACCGAATCATACGATTATGTAGTCTATGCAGCCCATGGAGAGCCTGCGTTTAGTGGTGTTGGTATGGCCATTACCTATAGTGATGATTACAAAGATCAAAAAGAGGTAATCGAAGCGGTAAAAAAGAATATGAAAAACCCATCTGGGACACGCTTGATTGTTTCGTGTCATAGTACGTGGAATGGCAAGGGGCGTCGGACAACAAAGACACAAGAAACCTTGGAAATCAGCAAGCCAATTTTAAAGACAGAAGGTGAACTTCGCTACATTCCGTCAAAATGCATTCGTAAAATTGGAGGAAAATGAAATGAGAGTTTTTTTATCAGTTATGATGGTCTTGTGCCTTGTATGTGGTTGTCGATATGGGAGGGTTACGATTGACCGCAGCTATACATTCTCAATTGAGGTCGGTTCAACAGAGCACGAGGATATGGCGAAATGGTTTGACGGCAGCAATACCACATCCAATTTCTGTATCAGGGCAGGCATATATGGCGATTGGATTTGCTGCTATGTCATAAATTTAACAAGCCAGTGTATGATAGTCCATAGGGGCATAGACGATTTGCCTTATGCAATCAAATACCGTGATTCAAATAACGTGAGCCATTATTCAAATTTGGATCCATATTTTGAATATACGTTGTCTTCAATTGAGATTCTTGAGCCGGCGCGGAATATAGGCATTACAATTTCGCCCTACTGTTCCTTGATGTACAAAATCCCCATTCCAAAAGACTGTGCACGAATTCTCGCCGTCTCCGTTGCCATTGAATATGTAACATTTTCAGAAATGCAGCAGTGTAAAGATGTCTGGGATTTTGAGCGCCTATTTGGTAAGAACATCAAGTATGTGCCTGTAGAGTTTTTCGACAAAGTAGAGATCGATCCTGAATTAGTGAGATAAAAAGTGTTCATCTCAGGAAGAGAAAGACAAAGTAAGAAGGAACAATTATGTCAAAAAACAAAACACTTTCGGCAGCCAATAGCACGAAGGACGACGAGCACTATGCGCTAATATGAGGAGGAGACTACATGCCCGTAGATCTAGGCTATAGTAAAGTGTTCCTCGACGTCTTTCTGCGCACGTTTGCGCTCGCGTATCTTGTCTTGTTTGTCTATCGGATGGTGGCGGCGACTGTGTTCCCAAGTCTATGCAACAAATGGGCTTATTGGCCTTTGTGCCTGTCAATCATCGGGGTGTACTCATTACTTCAAGCGGTTAGTGAAAGATTTTTTTCAGTCGCTGTCGTGATTGTCATTCTGCTCTGGTTCGCGCCCAGCTTCATTCTTGGCGCAATTGAGATGGGGCGTCGATGGCGATGGCCTTTTGTGTTGCTTTCATGCGTTCTCGAAACGCTGTTGTTCCCGTTGTGGTTTGACTTAGTCTTTCTATTGTTGCTATTTTTGGAAGGCGGAGATTGACATGAATGTCCGGATACCTGTTTTGTCATCCTGTACCAATGTGCTTTGGCATGGTGAAATTATTACTAAAGACTCTTTTATGTGTTGAGTTATGCATGAACTAGGGAAATTGCTATGGAACAAACTCGAAACTTACCATATCAATTAGAGCCAATATCTATGAGATACTTCTTGCAAGTTGCTGTTTTAACTTTGTTTGCTGGATGCACAAATTTCAGCAGAATATCTGAAATGCCTAATATTCGTGCATTGTTGCTTGTTCACGGCGAAGTGGTGGTCGAATGTCCGCTGGGTGGGAACCCCGACCATTTATATGATGGTGGATTTATTAGGGTTTGGCAGTACCAAGAAAGTAGTGTTGCATGTGCAGAGATTCAGACTTCTTCAAAAGCATGCCAACTGACTGACGCGATTACTGCGTGCTTGAGGCAAGGTGTGAAGAAGTTGGTTCTGTTCTGGAGCGGGGCTGATTGCGTCGTGAATGATGACATGACGCTAGAGCCGTGTGCGATGCCGTTGTGCCCGGCGGTCAACCTTGATTCATTTAGCGGCACCCTCGTTTCGATTAATGTGGTTCGTGGTAATTGCATCTTTGTAAATGGGAGGGAAATGACATCTGAAAAGGACTTAGAGGCTTATTTTAGAACGGTCAAGTGTTCAGAACCCAATGCGGAAGTTGTTATTAAGCCAGACAGAAAATCTCATGTGTCGAGTTTACGTAGAATTGTTAATGCTTGTACAAGCAACGGTATTTGGAATGTGTTCTTAGAAGGTAAGAATAATGAGGGGGAGAGTACAATCTATCCTATCAATACACCATGTCCGAATGGGACAACTTTTACAAGGAGTAGGCCATGATGGCCATGGAAGGAGACGATAATGAAAAGAATGAAAGTGTTTGAGTTGGGCTCAGTCGCCTTGCTTCTCGCCTGTTTCTTGAGGACATGCTGTTGTGACGAGAAAACACCTAAAGAACTTGAGACAGAATTCTTCTCTACGAATTTTGAAGACAAGACGATTTCCATTGACAGAACACGGCGTTTGTATTCGTATGACCCTGTACGGTGGGAGAATCCAATCCCATACGATGAAGGAATATTTGAAAAGCAGGTCTATGTGTCCATGTCAAATATGTATGCGATAGTTGTAATTGACAGTAATGTTGACGAGTGGTTTTTTAAGCGAGGAACTGCCGAGTGCCCGTTTTTTTATAAGGATATGCCCAATATAGGAAATCTTTGTGTCTATAATGCGAAGGACGACACATTGAAACGATGTGATGACAGAGGTCTTGTTATTGACAAAGTTGTAGACTTGGAGGCACTGTTCAAACGCCACAAGTCATGTCCGTGTATCTTTTTCGGGAATGGGAAGAAAGGCGTGCTGTTTTGGCGAGGGGGACTTGATTTTCTCTGGCGTTACGACTTCACGACAATGCTGTGGGTAGGAAGACCGGTTGAATATTATACCGTCAAGAAATTCAAGACCTGGGACGATTTCTTGTCGTGGGATGGAAATCTCGAAGAAACACAAAAGACCGACGCAAACAAAGGAGTGAAGTAGCCATGAAAAGAACCATGTGCGTCTTGATTCTCATGCTTTCCACTTGTGGTTGTGTCTTTCATGGAGGGACTAGCTATCCTGTTTTAAGAGCAGAAGTATGGCAACACTGGAAAAGTTGCAAGTTGCAAGATGGAAGTTTGTGAATTGAGACGTTGTAATGAAAGTAGCGTTGACACCATGAAAAAATGGCTATTGATATTTGCTACAGGAGGTGGAAAGATGGCTGTCATAAGATTCTTATTGAACGGCTCAAGTTGTATCCTGTTGTCTGTAGCGTTAGGATGCAGACCGCAGGAAAGAGTAGAGTTGGATCATGCTCACGGCTGTGATCTGCTCGTCGAAGCGAGTCCTAGGCCGCTTCAATTTCGTGACATCCGCTACGTTGCCAAGGGAACGGAGAACCTGTGCAAATTGGTTGAACATTCCATTACGAATCATAATCAGAAGCGGGCAACATACGTGATGTGTCCATACTATCTTAAATATCGCAACAGGATTATTGGTGTGACAAGGGATGGTAACCTTGATGTCTCTCCTACGGATCCTTCAAAACTACATGTTCGTTCAAATCATGTTCTAGTTATTCCTGATTCTATGACTTGTACACAGATAGTTTCAGAAATCAGAGTAATTCTGAAAGAAGGACAATATCCTTTTTCGTCTAGGAGTAAGCCATGAAACGAACGCTGAATGCGACTATCAACCGCTTGAAGAGCGAGAAGAACAACGAGCACTACACCCAGTTCTCCGACATCGGGAACGCGGTGCGGTCACTACGGACATGTCCACAAAACAACCTCAACCAGCTAACATCTTCGCGGCAAGTTTCTGCGTCCTCCGCGCCTCCGCGTGAACCAACTTACGACGCTGACGGCAACATACTTTCTGACGGCACCCTGTCGTTCACCTATGATTCCGCGAATCGACTGAAGGTGGTTTTCACGAACGGTGTAGTGTTCGTCACGAATTTCTACGACGCGAAATCCCGCCGCGTTCGCAAGGTAACATCAGAAGCAACAACAACCTTCTTCTACGACGACTGGAACCTCATAGAGGAACGCGTTGCCTACACGAACGGCACGTCCTCAACGATTCGTTACTTCTGGGGCAAAGACCTCTCCGGCACGTTGCAAGGCGCAGGAGGAGTTGCCGGGCTGCTTTATCTTACAGTCTCCAACTCCTCCACTCCCAACTCCTCCACTCAACAACTCTACATTCCATGCTACGACAACAACGGTAACGTCACCCGCTACCTCGATGCCAGCGGCAACACCGTCGCTCTGTACACCTACGACGCCTTCGGCAACATCATCTCCAAGTCCAGTCCACTCGCCGACTTCTTCCGCCACCGTTTCTCCACGAAATACTACGATGCCGAAACAGGACTCTACTACTACGGCTACCGCTTCTACCACCCCATCCTCATGCGCTGGCTCAACAGGGATCAGATTGAGGAAGAAGGAGGAAGTAATTTATATGCCTTCTGTAACAATTCTGGCGTGTTTACAGTAGATGTTGATGGACGATGGTCTTTGAGATGGCCTTGGTCGCCGGATTGGACTGAGGATACGGCAAGACAGAGTGTAACGGAAGAAATTCAAGGCATGCGTCGGAGTGGCTACAATTTCGCTGCTGATGCTCTTGCGCATTTCCTGTCGAATACTGGACGCAACATTGATTTATCTCAATATGCTAATGAAATATCCTCAAATATACATTGGCAAAGAAGTTTTTTCGACAGCATTCTCGCAAAGTTGCAAGAGCAAGACCCAGCAGGAACTGGGCGAAAATTTACAATTGGGGACATCGGCCATGCGGCAAATTTCGACAAGCCAATGCTAGAGACGGGCAATATCGGGAATTTGTTTACGGTACAATTCTATCACCGATTCCATCAGACACAGTCGATGGGCTTGTTTTACGCTTTGTATGGCAGCCGGTATTCTTATTATGGAACAGCATCGTGGAAACGGTGTAATAATTCAAACTTACTTGTCTATATGACTACGACTAAAATTAATGTTGATGTGAAGGTTGTGTCTTGGGATATGTTGACATATCCAAAAGGAATGGGAAGAACGGCAATCAATTCGTACAGTGCCGCCAATTATCTAGAGCAGGAACACAAATACGAGAAACCCTATATCTTCTTGCGATGGGACGAAAAAGGCAAATGGACTTCAACTTTCTGGTCGACGATCAATGGTGGCGGCGAGAACTTGAAGAAGGAGGAGTGAGCCATGAAATTCAAGAAAACGGCAATTGGCGTGACACTGCTTCTGATAATCATATTTTTAAGTCAATACAAGAAGCAGGACGTTTTCACATTGACAGATCGAGGACGCGAAGTCCCCGATTGTGTAAAAGTCTTGTTTTTCAGCGGTTTTATGCCGGACAATCTTCCATGCTCTGTTTTGTCAGGGAACGATGCCCGCAATCTTCTGCATAAAATCAAACATGAGGCATTTCGCACCAACATTGGTATCGTACATCATCCAACTAGCCGATTGCATGGCATAATGGGCAGTCTTTGCGTTATCCCAGAATGGATGGAAGTTTTGCCGCATGAGATGATGCTATATCAGCGGAAGTGCGTATATTCCTTATATGATCCATGGTGTCAATTGCTGTATTTAAGCGAGGACTGCGGTGAGTTAGGTCTGGATTATATCGAGGGATTTTGCGTTTCAAATGTACCACCGAGTATGCTGGGAGTCGATATGGGCAAGATAGAACGACATTTTAATGAACTCCACAAACGTAAAAGACCTATATCAATTGACACAGATGAGACTTCGAAATGAAATCATGGAATGGAGCGCCAAGTAAAGCTCGATAGTGACTTGCGAAATGAAGGAGTTCACACTGGCAAGAAATCGACAGTCAGTTAGGAAGGCAGGCGGCACGATGGGCGACCCGATCGCCGACGCCTTCGGCTACAACGAGCGCGGCGAGGTGGCGTCGGCGTCGATCATGGGATGGTCGCCCTCCCCGTCGATCGCTTCATACGGCTACGACGACATAGGCAACCTTCTGGTGCAAGAATCATAGGATTATAAAGGAGATGGCGATATGAGAAAAGTAATTTTGCTTTCAATATTTTTCGTAGGAATCGCAATGCCGGGAGGACTGGCAATGCTATGGCATATTTGTGGTGCATGGAATAATACGGAAATATATAGCATTCACGATGAACCTGCAATAATCTCACGCATAAAAAAGAATATTTTTCATGCTGATTGTCCTTGTCTAACATTCGCAGGTGGGTATTTGTATCATGGACAAGATACATTTGAAGTGATGAAATTTAATATAGATCAAACGCTTCCATCGTGGGATGTTATTTTGAATCGCCTCGGCATCGCAAGTGGTGGGTGTATTGAGGTGAAATCAAGTGACGAAGCAGGAAATCATAGTTTGCCGTTAATATTGCGAAATCTTAGCGTTGATAATGAACGAATGGTTTGTGAATCCTTGCTTGAACAAATTTCGGTTTTTGTCACATATAACAATGAGTTGTCCCTATTGTATCTGTATCTTGTAGGTAATATTATACCTTTAGAACAAATTAATTTGATTATACATGAGTCACAATAAACGGGACACCATGCACAAAAGGAGATTGTATGAATGAAAAGTTGGAGGTGAAAAAAGTGGTGACTTCCCAAAGTAAATGAGACTAAATCTGTGTCGTTATGGCACATGGTCGCATTTAGTTCTTCCGAATATGCATTTAGTTGTTCCGAAATAGCCGTCACAAGTGCCCAGGACATGGCTTTCGACCGTCAAGAGGC
>JAEEGL013079551.1_pt1 | contig 14004 bp, 5 predicted proteins | sample 9134231 | NCBI WGS metagenome assembly JAEEGL01 (sample SAMN16246548, study PRJNA631951) | gut metagenome | biome: gut microbiome; feature: rumen; material: fiber-attached | host: Bos | place: Iran: Karaj | collected 2018-10
GGCCGTAAGCTTTCCTACCTTCATAAGCCCGTTGGCAAGGCCACAGCCAGTACCATGCTGGTGCTTAGTAGCGGTTCCACCAAGGAGGCCGCTTATTACTTGCGTAGCAGTGCCAACCATAAGTTCCAGTTACACTTCTATGCCCTCCCTACTTTGAAGCAGGGACAGTTTGTATATACTACAGAGCAGATCTACAGTCAGCCAGACAGTATACTCATAGATACCGTTAGTGTAGGTGTAAAGGAGTATATGATTATGTTGGCATCATACCCCTCATGCTATGACAGCAGTCAGGTGGCTACTGAGCTGTACGTCAAGGATGTTACCAAGACCTTTGGTCCCAATTATCGTATAGGTCTTACCCTGATGGGCGAGGATATAGAGGCCGAGGCATTTGCCTACAGTGCTTTCTTCGAGAATCCCTCTAACTATCCTGATTTCTCCGAGGCTGTCTCTTCTCATAGTATTAACTTCCCTTCCTGCTCTCCCAATGTCATCTGTGTGGGCAGTACTGCTTACCGGACGGGTGTTCATAACTATGCGGGTGATTGGGTGTCTATCAACTACGGTTCAGGCGGTATGCGTGGCACCAATACCAGTATTGGTCCCACTATGGCAGGCCTTATAAAGCCCGATGTCTTGGCGCCTGGGCAGAATATCATAGCCGCCTTCAATAGTTACTATGCCGAGGCTAAACCCACGTCCGACAATCGTGAGTGGGATGTAGAGCGCTTCCAATTCCGTGACCGTGAGTATTCCTGGAGTGCCCAGTCGGGTACCAGTATGGCATCACCCATCGTGGGTGGTATCATTGCCTGTTGGATGCAGGCCTTTCCCCACCTTACCTGGCAGGATGCTATGGAGGCTATTGCCGCCACCAGTCGGCAGCCGGATCCTGAGCTGACCTATCCCAATACCTACTACGGGTATGGCGAGATAGATGCTCAGGCGGGCCTTCAGTATCTGTTTGATAAGTTTGGGGAAACCTCTTTAAATGAAGAATTAAGAGTGAAGAATGAAGAATTTGCTGCCGCTGTGTATGACCTTAGTGGAAGAAGAATTAAGGGGCAAGGGGCAAGGGGCAAGGAGCAAGAGGATAGTTCAATGTTCAATTCAAAATTCAAAATTCAAAATTCAAAAAGCAAAGGGCAAGAGGATAGCTCAATGCTCAATGCTCAATGTTCAATGTTCAATGGCCTAAAGAAGGGAATTTACATTGTGAATGGACGGAAAGTGGTGTTCTAGCTTAGTAGCTTAATGGCTTAGTAGCTTAATGGCTTAGTAGCTTAATGGTTCAATGTTCAATGCTCAATGTTCAATGTTCAATGAAATAAAATGATAACACTTCAAAATATAACCAAGAGTTTCGGACAATTGCAGGTACTGCGTGGTATTAACCTGCAGATAGAGCGTGGCGAGGTTGTGGCTATTGTAGGTCCCAGCGGAGCCGGTAAGACAACGTTGTTGCAGATCATGGGAACGCTGGATAAACCAGATGGCGGTCAGGTGCTTATTGACGGCCAGGATGTATTCCGCCTGAGTGGTTCCAAGCTCAGCAAGTTCCGTAACCGTCATATCGGCTTTGTATTCCAGTTCCATCAGCTGCTGCCTGAGTTCACGGCTCTGGAGAATATCATGATTCCCGCTATGATAGGTGGTATGGGCAAGGCAGAGGCCCGCAAACGTGCCATGGAGCTGCTTGGCTTCATGAAGCTTACAGACCGTGCCGAGCATAAGCCCAATGAGCTCTCGGGTGGTGAGAAGCAGCGTGTGGCTGTTGCCCGTGCCCTTGTCAATAAGCCCGATGTTATCTTTGCCGACGAGCCCAGTGGCTCGCTGGATTCTCAGAACAAGGAGGAACTGCACCGTCTCTTCTTCGAGCTGCGCGACCAGATGGGTCAGACCTTTGTCATTGTTACGCACGACGAGGGACTTGCCGCCATGGCCGACCGCACCATCCACATCTGCGACGGTCTTATCCTTTAGGTCATGACCTGAAATCTGCAATTATATAGAGAATTCTTTTGTTTTTCTCACGATTTTCCGTATTTTTGCGCAGCTAAATCCGTAATAGTGTTTACGCTGCTTGGTATTAGGATAGTAATAAGTAAATAAAAACACATGTATTCAGAAATAGAAATCTGTGTTTACAGCATTTCGTTGGCAGTATGCCTTATTTGCGGTAGTCTTCTTTGGATGCACCGCAAGGAGGTGCCAGACCGTTCACGTACCTTCCAGTCCCTCATTGCTCTTATGTCGGCTGCTTGCCTCATAGTAATCATCGCCGGCATTTTTCTCGGCCACAGGTTCTTTAGGTCCTGGTCACTCTTGAATCCTATGATGTCAATAGGCGGTCTCCCCATCATCACCCTGTTCTTATGCTATCCGTTAGAGGTGATGCGTCCGCGCCAGTTGCGAGGCCGGATGCTCTTTCTGCTTTGGCTGCCATCCATAATTGTAACGCTTCCGCTTTTTCTTGGCGTGGAGTTCCAGGAACTGTACACATGGTCCGACTTACGGGAACATCTGCTGGAATGGGATGTACTCTTTCGCCTTCTGAGCACAGTCTTCCTTGGCATCTATTCCATGCTGTTGCTCTTCGTTTCCTATAACTGGCGCCGGTCGAGTGCCGACTACCACTGGATACGTCGGTACACCTTGTTTTCGCAGATTATCACAGTCCTCTTCTTCGGTCACGTCTTTACCGATCTGCCCATCTTCATGCCCCTGCATATCCTATGGGGTACTTTCGTACTGTTCTACTTTTATTATTACGAGCGGCACATCCGCATCCTGCCGTCTCCCAGAAGTGAATGCAGGCAGCCTGAATCGGAACATGTTTCAATCGTTGCTAACATGCCGGAGGTAGACGAAGAGACCTATGACTTCTGGCCAATGATCTGTCAGGTGATGGACGAATGGGAAGCGTGGCGCAATCCCAACACTACGGTCGAGACGGTAAGTACTGCCGTCGGTACTAACCGCATCTACGTGGCCCGATGCATCAGGGAGCACACGGGTATGACGTTCAACGACTATATGAACGAGAAGCGCATCAACTATATGGCTGCCCAGTTGCGGCTCAATCCTGCGCAAGACCATAAGCACCTCTATTTCGATGTCGGGTTCCGTAGCCGCCATACAGCTTATCGCAATTTCGTTAAGTTTGTCGGCACCTCTCCTACAGACTTTATAGCCTCCCTTTCGTAAGGAAAAGGATATATAATCACTTTTTTTCAGGGCGAACGCACGTTGGCGTAACGCCCTGTTTTTCTGTGTGTTTCATTTTTGCAACATCGTTTTTCGATATTGCAACAGCTTCTTTTGTTATCCTTGTCTTATATCTTTCTATATTTGCTTCCCAGTTTAGGCAGATAGTGATAAAAGTAATTGTTCATTAACCCCCAAGAAAGATTATATGCGTTATGAAAAAAAATTATCAGACTCCCCTGTTGCGAGTAGTTCACATCATGGGCCAACGCCATTTACTCTCAGCGAGCGGTGATGGAGACATGAGTGCTACGATACCGGGTTACGGTGAATCGGGCGGCGACGGTGATGGCTTTACACAGCAACCCGCTAAAAGCCGCGGCGTGAATTGGAATGAAGATTGGAATAATTAAACACACTTACACATGAATATAATTCAAAACAAGACGCTGATAGCGTTATCTTTTCTTTCTCTCTGCACTATGCTTACCGCGTGCTCTGCCGATGACGAGCAGACCATGAATACCGATGGTAGGAGTGTGCGTCAGCTGTTCATAGCCGAGGTTCCCCTGACCCGTGCTACCCTCACAGACAATGCTAACACGCTGGCGGCTGCCTGGAAGGCGGGTGACCATGCTACGTATCTGAACCTTAGCAGTTTTACATCCTATACGATGGATTTCGGCACCCTCACAGCCTCTTCAAGTGAGGCTACTTCTGCCTTTACGGGTGAAGTACGTTGTATCATGGGAGATAAAGTGGCGTTCCTTTATCCCGCCACTTCTCCCATTTACGTAGGTGAAGACCGTGGCAAGTTCCCCATTAGCCTTGCCGGCCAGAAGGGTACACTTGCTGATATGGCGCAGCGCTTCCATTACGTCTATGGCGTGGCAGAGGTTACATCGGTAACAGAGAATACGGCTACAGCCACCTGTGCTCAGATGAAATCGCTGCTGGTAGCATGCAAGTTCAGGTTCAGGGACGGTAGCGAGAACCCTATCCCGGTGAAAACACTGAGCATCAGTTATGGTACAGACCTTTCTGCCGGATTCCCGCAGACCTATCATTTGGCACCCCATACAGATCCTGATCAGGTATCTGTTCCCTACAATTTAGCTTCTGCGGGCGAACCGCTCAGCTTTTCCCTTGATACGGAAACAACAGACGGTGTCTTTGTGGCACTCTTCCCCATTAGCGGTCAAACCCTTTTCTTTTCTGTGACCAACAACGCCGGCACCTACACCGGTACGGCTTCTGCTACGCTGAAGGCTGGCAGATTCTACCCCGCAACAATAAAACTGGAAAAAGAATCATAAATTGTGGATTATGAAACACACTACTCATCTATTCAGACAGACAGCCCTCGTGCTCGTGATGCTTTTCACGGCTATGACAATGAGTGCAAAAAGTCCGTGGATATTTCAGAAATGGGGATCCCACTGGGCTTCTTATAATGATCAGCCAACTCTGAATTATGGTCAGCTATATAACGGCTTCCCAAAAGGCACTCATATTACAGATAATATATATGAGGGAGGTAATCAATTTGTCATAAGTGGTAAATCCAAGGAAAAATCCAAGATGATTATCATGTCGCTTTTTTCCTATACCGATAATGTTCCGTCTTATACTCGAAGGGAGGTAAAATGGCAGTATGAACTCTATTCGAAGGTTGACAAACCAGGACATTGTCAATCTGTTGCCGTATATTTAAGTGGGAATGAAATTATTAAGAACACTTCGATAGATTGGACTGAATATCATTCAAATGGGAGCGGCTCGGATTTCCTCCTCGATAGAAGATATGTGGGAGAGGAAGGACAGGAAAAGTTAGCCTCTGGAAAAACTTTTAGTCTTGACAATAGTAAATCCAGTGGAGCACGTTCTTGGACACCTACTGCAATGTTTGTGTATTCCATCTTCAATGGAGGCAAAGAAAAAAAATTTTCCCAAAATGCAAGCTTATCTACCACAGGTTTTGACGTTAAGGATTATTACTACAAGCACATCGCATTCTATCCTAACGGTAGCGACGATACTATGGCCGATCAGACCATAGAAAACAGCGGTCAGCTGAATGCCTGTACCATGAAACGCAACGGTTATTGTTTCATCGGATGGAATACCAAGGCAGACGGTAGTGGCACCTTTTACAGTGATAAGGCTACAATTACTGCCTCAGCATCGGACAAAGGACCGATGAGGCTGTATGCACAATGGATATCACCTGCAACAAGTCTCAGCGGTGTGTTTAACCAAAGTGAAAAAAAAGTGAACCTGTCGTGGAACGCAGGTTCCGTTCCCGGCAATTTCAAGGGTTACAAGTGGGTGGTCTATCGTGACGGTGAAAATCTTGGCGTATTAGAACCGGACAATCGTTCCTTCGACGATGAGACTATGACCACAGAATGTAACCATACCTACGATGTATATTTCGCTTCGAACGACTGGAAGGAAAATGACAAACGTGATGGAGCAAATGCATCGGTGAAGGTGGACTGCACGCGCAGGGTGCCCGTAAACAACCTTCAGGTTGAACAGGAAGATGACCGCCTTGTATTCACCTGGTCATCTGACGGCTACCCTGCAAACACCGGCAACCAATTCTTTATCTACATAGATAATGAGACAACTCCCGTTGATACCATTATCCCTTCTGACGGGCAGTGTATCTTCCACTGGGAACATCGCACTACAGACCAGCATGAAAACCGTCAGAACGGAATAGACTCCAATAGCGGATACCCTTTTACAGAAGAGCAGTTGAATGTCTGCACTCCTCATAAATACCGCATAGAAGGATGCATCGAATCCACGGTGCTCAACAAGGACTCCGTACTTAATAAGGCCATCGGCGAGGGTACAGATTTCTATGATCTGGATGCATCTAAAGGTGTGTATGAGGGTGTGGTAAAGCTGACGTGGCATGTCAACAATCAGGGTTCCAAAACAAAAACTTACACCATAAGTCGTCGCGAAGCGGAGAAACAGGAATCCGGATATATTGAACTGACTAAAATGAGCAGTACCGACGATTATCTCTCCTATACCGATGAGACGGCCTTGCCAGGTGTCTTCTACGACTACAAGATTTCCGTGGAAGATAAATGCTCTGACGGAAATATGTCCACCAACGAAATCCGTGATATCGGTTTCGTCAAAAGCACCGGCACAGTTACCGGACGTATTGCCTACGGCTCATCTGGCGTTGCTGTAAAGGGCGTGAATGTGGTGATGACGAAGACCGGTTCGGGAGATGATAACAAGAAGCAGTTCTACTCCATGTATTTCAACAGCAATGATGGCGTTGTGACGTGGAAGTACCCATCGGCAGAATATGCCACCGAACGGTTTGCTCAGAGGGATTTCTCCGTTCAGCTGTGGCTGTACCCCGAGTCTTTCGGCAATAGCTGTATCGTGAACTTCGGCAGCAGTGTGGGCCTGAACATGACGGCCAGTGGAGGGGTGACTTTCACTGACGGCACTGACACAAAAGCCTTCGACGGCATCGAGTTGACGCAGAACACCTATAACCACTTGACCCTGACCCGCAGCGGCACCCAGATGACGTGTTATGTCGTGACCATCAATGACAGGAACGAGCCTAATGTGCAGAAAGCTAGCATCGCCCTAACCGACGACCTGCAAGTCGGCACTCCAAAACAGTTTGAGTTGGGACACATCAAGGGCTCGGCCGACGAGTTCCGCCTGTGGACAAAGTCCCTCAGTGAAGATGACGTCATGGAGAATTATGACCACCTGCTTGTGGGCAATGAGGACAGTCTGGAAACCTACTGGACTTTCGATGAGGGCCTCAGCACGCAGTTCTTCGATTACTCGCGTAGCGGCACCGATTACCACAAGCACCATGGTACGGGTGTCCAGAATGCCACTCCATCAGGCCGCACGCCTTCAGCATTGGCACTCCGCGCCAAGACAGACGCAGACGGCAACTATGTCATTCAGGGCGTGCCCTTCAGCGGGGCCGGAACCACCTACACCGTCACCCCGCTATATGGCATCCATGACTTCAATCCCGGTAAGAGTGTGCTCTTTGTGGGTCAGAATGCGCTTGTCCACAACAAGACCGACTTTGAGGACGTCTCCTCCTTCCCCATGGAGGGCTATGTCTATTATGCCGGTACGAACATACCTGCCGAGGGTATTCAGCTCTACATCGACGGCGACCTGGTGACGGGTAACGGCGAAGTGAAGAAGACCGATGCCACAGGCTTCTACAGCATCAGCGTGCCCATCGGCAAGCACTATGTGGAGGCTAAACTCGACGGCCACACCATGGTGGCCGGCGGCCGCTTCCCCACACTTGGCACCTTCAACTTCGACCGTGCCGTAACGTATGACTTTGCCGACTCCACGCTGGTGAACTTCACCGGCCGCGTGGGCGGTGGAGAACGCAACGACACGCTGGCCGTGGGCTTCAGGGCATCGAAGAATAATATCGGTATTGCCACTGTGAAGCTGGAGTTGAACAACGAGTCGGTATCCTTCAACTGCGCCGACGACCACATCAGCTCCGCTGCAACCAATCGCACATGGGATAGCGACACTACGAGTATCAACAGTACTGCTTGGACGGGTACAGGTGCCGACTCCAAGTACATTTATATCCGCACTGACTCGCTGACGGGCGAGTTCTCTGCCCTGCTGCCGCCGCTGAAGTACTTCACCAAGAGCGTCAGCATAGACTCCAACCCGGATATAGAATTCTCGTCCCTGCCCGAGATTGACCTTACCAATACGCTCAAGGAATTGAACGACACATTAAACAGCCAAAGTTACTCCTATAACACCAAGCATGTGTGGACCTATTATGCGCAGCCACAACTTGATGTCAGCGAGACTGGCTTTAGACCCGGTGTATTCGGCATCCGCGAGAAGCACTATACCAACAACGACGATAGCGAGACCGTCATCAGCAACATCTGGTCCGTTCAGGATGATGGCTCCGTCAGCTATCTGCTGGGGTACCCCATCTACGAGACCGGTGATATGCGCAACTACGACTTCTATGCCTACGAACGCTACGTCAACCGTGACGGTGAGCAGGAGGTTACTGATATTATCCCCCTGAACGGCCAGACGTTGAAAATAACCAACGAGATGAGTTCTGAGCAGGCAGTGGTCTATCGGGTGGATGACCCTTCCTCATCAGAGTATAAGGTAGGTGACGTTGTGGATGTTCAGGACATTGAAATGGAACTGGACAGCATAGGATGCGGCAGGCTGAACTGGCAGGTGGGATACCCCAACATCACCAGCCCCTACACGCGTCATTTCTCTGTCAGTATGGTGCGTAACAACCGTACCTACGTACTCCACAATATGGACGCCATTGTACTGGGCGCCCTCACCAACGGTGACAACTTTATTACCAAAGGACCAGATGTGGTAAACTTTGTGCTGCGCGACCCGCCAGGGGCAAGGTCCAGGACCACATTGAAGAAAGGACAGATAGTCAGCAAGACACACTATTATACCGAACGTGGGTATGGTGACCACAGTTTGATATTTAATATAGTACATGGAACAGAATCAATGGTAGGTACAGGTGTGGGAATTTTGAGTATCGTTAAGTCTAAGATAGAACAACAAGGAGATGCCGGCGTTCACACCAATTGGGAGCATCAGCACAATAAAGACACTACCACCACTGTCACCACTGTTGAATCCGTATCTACCAGTGCCACCTATCCCTATGTAGGCAGTGCCGGTGACGTCTATGTGGGCACATCCTACAACATGATTGTGGGTTCATGCCGAAACCTGCTGATACGCTTGGACGCCGACACCCAGCAGTATGTCATTGCGCTGGAGGACGCCCTTTCGCTGGGTCAGGAGATAGCCACGTCCTTCAAGTACAGCCAGTATGAGATAGAGACGGTGATGATACCCAAGTGGGTGGAACAGCGTAACGCTTTCCTAACGCCAGTCGCTACAAAAGCAAAGGCCGAAGCATACCAGAATACCAGCAAAAAAACAGTCTATCTGTCGTGGATAGAAGAAGGGAAGGCGGGTTATGGTGAAGAGGGGAACTACCGCTTTGTGGCACCGAAGAACCCGGACGAAATATGTATTGACAGCGTACAGTGGTGCAATAATCAGATAGAGCTTTGGCGCAAGTGCATCAAGGATAACGAGGAGAAAAAGGTAAAAGCCATAGAAGATAGCAATGCGGAGAATTTCTCCATTGACGGTGGAACCTCATATACTTATTCCAGACGCGATGCCGTAACAAAGAACGATAGTAGAACAGACAATTGGAAAATGGGACTTGTAGGCGGCTTCCACAGTGCATTTTCAATGAGTGCCGGGGCAAAATTTGGTTGTTACTATAACTTCATGACTGAGATAGGCGGTGGCTATATCAAAGGTGATGGTACCAAGACCGAGTCATTCACCGAGTGGGAGTACCATGTGGAGGACGGCAACCGCGACACGGACCTTTCCATCAACAAATACACCTCCGACACAAATGGCTATAGTGACTTCTTCTATCTGTATGGCGGACAAACCTACAATCCTTTCGAGGACAAGGAAGTGACCAAATACTATAATCCGGGAACACCCATTGGCAACGGCACAGAGCAGATGGAACAGCCCAGCATGAGCATCAGCATCACGGGGCAGAACCCATCCAAGAATGTTACTGTAACGGATATTGCATCGGGACAGGAGGCACACCTGACGCTGCATTGTACCAACATGGCGCGTGTGCACCAGGGCACGAATTTCAGCTACAACGTGGTGGTGCCCGAGGCTGCCAATACCAACGGTCTGCAGATACTGATGGACGGTGTGCCCATCAGCGGACGCTCCATTTCATTGCCACAGGGCGAGACTGTGACAAAGCAAATCACCATCCGGCAGACGGACCAGAGCATACTGGATTACGAGGGCATACGCCTGCGCTTCGGTTCGCAATATCAGCCAGGGCTTATCCATGATGACGTAACCATCAACGCCCACTTCAAGCCCTCGTCGTCGCCCATCGACCTGGCTATCACAGAGCCGGTGCTGAACACCGAGAGCGAGGAAGGAAAGTTGTCGCTGAAACTGACTAACTTCGACCGTCAGTTCAAAAACCTGCGCAACGTGGGCGTGCAGTACCGCTTCGAGGGCAATACGCAGTGGACAGACCTTCACACATGGGTTACCGACAAGGCAGACTCCACCGGCACCAGTTTCAACATGCTGCCTGAGACGGGCGACATCCGCTACGCCGTGGATATGTCGAGTGACGTGAGCTATCCCGAGGGCAACTACGAGTTCCGTGCCTTCACTACCACGCCCTACGGCACGGATCAGGTGCAGGTGTTCAGTGATGTGGTTAAAGTAGTGAAGGACCTGACGCGTCCGCGCAACCTCTTCACGCCAGCACCGTCGAACGGCATACTGAACTACGGTGACCAGATGGCCATTGAGTTCAACGAGGACATCGTGCCGGGCTACGTGAGCGACAAGAATGTGATCGTGACGGCCAAGCTGAACCAGCAGACGGTGAACCACGAGGTGGCACTGCATCTGCAGCCCGATGGCGACGCGCCCAAGACGGAGAACCCTGTATTCCTGAGCGGCGACTTCGCTTTGGACTTCTGGTTCAACTGGCACGAAAGCGGTACCCTTATGCACAGTGGGGCTGATAATAAGAAATTTGCCCTGGGCATTGACAAAGGCAATCACTTTGTGATAACCGTTGCCGGTGATTCACTCACCAGCACCGCTACGCTGCCCAAGGACGAGTGGATATTCCTGGCACTGAACTTCAAGGCCGATAGCCTCACCTTCGACGTACTGGCACTGTATAATGACAAGGATGGTAAAGAGCAGTCTGTTAAACTGTTCAATAACCTTCCCGTGACAACAGCTGTCACTCAGACCGTTAATGCAGCCAGCGACAACTACCTCTACCTGGGTAATATCAATGCCGATATGCATGCATTAAGCCTCTACGACATCAGTCACGGTGTGGATGCTGCCGCTGCTGTGAAGAACCAGACCAAGGACGGCTATGTGTATGGACTGGTAAACTACTGGCCTATGGAAGAGGGGCACGGCAACATGGCTGCTGACATGCGGCACACACACAACTTCATCGTGCCCGACTCCTGGAAGCTGGAGAACGTGAACTATGCATTACATACCGGTGATACCGAGGGTGCCACGGCTAATATTTCGAATGCGGCCACCACGCACGGCGACAGTTATGCCATTGAAATGTGGTATAAGCGCGGCAATGTCCCTGAAGCAGCCACCAATCAAGATCAGGAGGTGGTGTTCCAAATGGACGGCTTGCAGCTGAGTTACAATGAAGAGAAGGATCTGGTACTGAAATACGGAAATAAGACACAGAAGGTGGCCAGCCACGAGGACTTCCCCAATGATACCGAATGGCGACACATGGCACTGAACGTGGTACGCGGACAGGCTGCCAGCTTCTACCTGAACGGTCAGCGGACGGCTGTCATTGCCGAAGCCGATGTGCCTCCTATCCAGGGTTCACAGCTCATCATTGGTCAGAACGCCAAGGATGCTGAGGTGGACGAGGTACGCATCTGGCATGCTGCCCTAAGCGAGAGCCGCCTTACCGGTAATATCTACAATGCCATAGATACTGCCGATGTATATTCACGCGGACTGGTGGCCTACTATCCCTTTGAGGAGCCTGGCAATGTGAACGGCGTGGATACAAAGGTGCCAACCATGCAGAATATGGCCAAAGGCAAGACTGATATTAAAATGTCAGCCGGCATATCAGAACTTGTCCTTGCCACTCCACCCGTGAAGAATGCTCCGGAGGAGTCACGGCTCATTGCTTCGCCTGTGGCATCGGAGCGCAAGGTGGTCATCAACCTGACAGGAGCCGGCATCAGTCCGCGCGATATTGAGGGAACAACGCTTAACATCACTGTAGATAAGATTCATGACCTGCACGGAAACACGTCGCTGCCTATACGATGGACGGCCTTTGTACGACAGAACACGCTGACGTGGACGAAGGACTCGGTGAACATCTACAAGATGTACGGCGATGACTATACCTTCGATGTCGATATCGAGAACAAGTGCGGTAACGTAGAGTACTATACCTTATATAATATGCCGCAGTGGCTCTCGGTAGTAGGCAGTGAGCAGGAAGATGATATACAGCCGTTGCGCAAGAAAACATTGCGCTTCATGGTCAATCCGCTAGTAAACATCGGTAACTATGACGTGACCATCGGCTTGCAGGGTAATAACGAGATTCTGGAACCTCTGCGTATCGTCATGAAGGTGCGTGGCGAGATGCCCGACTGGGCGGTTGACCCAATGGAGTATGAGAACCAGATGACCATTACGGGACAGGTGCGCATAGGAGGTATTCTGGTGGAGAATCCCGACAGCCGCGTGGCAGCATTCATCAACGGCGAATGCCGTGGTGTGGCTGCTCCCAAACAGATTCGCGGAACCGCCTATGTACCATTGTCTATCTATGGTACTGCCCAGCAGGAGATTAACGGAGTGCCGGCTAATCTGGACCTGGAACAGCCTGTCACCTTCCGTATCTGGGATGCCAGCACGGGCGTGACCTACACGAAGGTGAGCCTTATCCTGCCGGATAACACCCAGACGAAAGATACACTACACTTCAATCCTGTGAATAGCTACGGTACCTTCGACCATCCCGTCATCTTTACCCAAAGCCTGTACATAGAGCAACCCCTCAACCTAAAGCAGGGATGGAACTGGTTCTCGTTGGGTGTGAAGCCTGATGAAAAGAAAAACAGTGTACCGAATGTCTTCGGGGATCTGACGTCATGGATCGTACGCCTGAAAGACCAGAGCACAGGTACCGCCTACTGCGATGGCTCTTCCTGGAAAGGCAACTTGAAGCAGGTATCTGCCAATAAGATGTATAAGATGTTCCTGAGCCGTAGGGACGGAAGCAAAGAGCTGCCACAGCCCTTCATCGTCACCGGTGAACAGGTGCCACTCTCGGAAAATGCTGTGAATCTGAAGTGTGGCTGGAACTGGATTCCCTATACGCCTACCGTAACGATGACCCTTGATGAGGCTCTGGCAGGTGCCAACCCGAAAGTGGGCGATATGGTGAAGTCACAGTACGGCTTTGCATGCTATGGCCCCTACGGATGGGAAGGTAACCTGGAAGCCATGGAGAGCGGAAAGGGATACCTCTACAAGAGCGTTGATACTGAGACGAAGATGTTTGTCTATCCCATTGTGGCCAATGGACGTCAGATGGCTCGCGGAATACACAGAGCACGCAGGGCACCGGCTGTCTTTACGCCGGTAGATCCTACAAGTTATCCGGACAATATGTCTATGGTAATCAAGCTTGTCAGTCATGATGAACCTGTTGCTAATGCAGAGGTGGCTGCCTTTATTGGTGAGGAATGTCGCGGAGTCGCTACCGGCGAAGATGGTCTTTACTACCTGCTCATAGCAGGAGAGGGTAGTGGACAGCCCATTGAACTGTGCGTTGCCTATGGTGACGAGATTCTGAGACTGAATCCATCAATCACCTACAGTAGCGACGGCAATGTGGGCACACCGTGGGAACCTCTGGTGATTGACCTGCAGGACACTCACACCGGTATTAACGGCATTATGGCAGATGATGGCGATGAGGAGGATTGGTACAGCTTGCAGGGTGTCAAGCTGCAACGCAAGCCGATACGTCGCGGTGTTTATCTGCGCGGACAAGTGAAAACCACTGTCACGCAGTAAGGAATTACGAAACTGCTATCCAACAAAGGGTAGCAGTTTCTTCTTTTA
>JAEEGL013210507.1_pt1 | contig 14004 bp, 7 predicted proteins | sample 9134231 | NCBI WGS metagenome assembly JAEEGL01 (sample SAMN16246548, study PRJNA631951) | gut metagenome | biome: gut microbiome; feature: rumen; material: fiber-attached | host: Bos | place: Iran: Karaj | collected 2018-10
GAACCTGTAACGATGTTGATGAAGTTCTTTTCTCATATGCAGAGATCAAAGCGATAGCATCCGGAAATCCGGAGCTGCGTGAGAAAGTGCAGTTAGAAGAAGAGATAGCTCAGCTTCGTGTATTAAAGGCTGCCTATAAGAATTCGCACTTTGATATGCAAACAAAGATTAATATCACGCTTCCTAAACAAATAGAACTCTTTAAGCAAAAAATCATCAATCTGAATAAGGATATTGACACTAGGAACCTTAATTCACCGGCCGATGTTGTTGAGCCAATATCATCCGATGGTGAGGCTGAATTAATAGAGGATAATTCCCCAGGATTTTCATTCATGATTGGAGGTAAAGAGTATACATCACGTAAAGAAGCAGGAGAAGCAATGATCAAGAAGGCAGCTGATGTGCGGAAAAATACTGACGCTGTTAAAATTGGTAAATATAGAGGCTTTGATATTTCTGTGGTTAGTGACATCCTTGAAGTTCGAAAGATTATCAAGATTGAAGGAGAGGGAGAGTACACATGTGACTTTTCATACGATACAGTTGGCGTGACCAGACGTATCGACAACGCTCTTTCATCGTTTGAAAAGCATCGAGACGAATTCATTGAAAAAGTGAAGTTAACTGAAAATGACATCATACTCTTAAAGGAAGAATACGAAAAACCATTCCAAAAGGAAGACGAGCTGCAAAAGAAAAAAGCAAGATTAGAGGAACTAAACAACATATTATGTTCGGATGATAGCAATAGTCAGATTATCATTGAGGAGCCAGAAAAAGCGACTCTTGTGATCTGATCAAATCATTTCTCTTCAAAAGTCCTTTGGTGTTATGTTAATATTCAAGTAACACTAAAGGACGGAAGGAGGGAACGTGGTATGTCTAAACAAATGACGGTTTATCACAGGATCAAGATAGAGGCATTATATAATGCCGGGGTTAAGGTCAAGGACATAGCTAAACAACTCGGATATCATAAGGCCACTATTTACAGAGAGATTAAACGTGGCCTTTATGTAAAAAGAAACTCAGATTGGACAGAAAAGACTGTCTATAGCAGTGATCTCGGTCAAGAAAAGCATGATTTCTTGATGCATAACAAAGGCAAGGCTGAGAAAATTGGATCCAACTATAAATTAGTTGAATTCATTGAAAATATGATAGTTGATAATAAACTTAGTCCAGAAGCGGCCATGGCAGAAGCTGAAAAAGCAGGAATACCGGTAAATATCAGTTTAAGAACCCTGTATCGTTATATTGATAATGGATTATTTGTTCGTCTTACAAACGAGTGTCTTCCGGAAAAGAAAATCAACAATAGAAGATATAAACGTGTAAGAGTGATTAAAAGGATATCAAAAGGAAGAAGTATTGAAGAAAGACCAGAGTCTATTGAAGATCGGTCAGAATTTGGCCATTGGGAAATGGATACAGTTAAAGGGAAGAGGGGCGTGACTAAATCGTGTCTCCTGGTCCTCACCGAAAGAAAAACAAGAGAAGAGATTGTGTTCAAAATGCCAGATCAGAAAGCTGAGTCGGTAGTTAGGTTTATTGATGAATTGGAAGTGAAGTATGGGAAAAGCTTCGGTATAATCTTTAAATCTATTACTGTCGATAATGGGGTTGAGTTTTCTGATTACTTAGGCATAGAAAAATCATGTCTAGACATTAATAAGGAAAGAACACGTCTGTATTTTTGTCATCCATATAGTAGCTGGGAAAGAGGTAGTAACGAAAGGGCCAACAAGTTGATCAGAAGACAGATTCCTAAAGGTGCAGATATTGATGATTATTCAGAGGAAGAAGTTTCACGTATTGAATATTGGGTGAATCGTTATCCGAGAAGAATGTTTTCATACAGAAGCTCAGGTGAACTGTATGAAGAAGAAATATCTTTGATATTGAATGCTGCATAAACATAAATGTGTTTAACAGTTAAGGCATTACATAAAGTCTGGCATTTTGAAAAAGCTCAGATTTTTTTGATGTGCCTTTTTTCTTTTTTATGCCTATAGTAGTTTTTGTTTTGTGTTATTAAGTTGGTATTAACAATCTTAGAGTAAAGAAAAACACGAGTTGTGTTATGATTTTTAAAAATAGTAAAAAATAAATTGACAATGTTGCTTTACCGATTATTTGCTATATTTTTCTTGATGTAGGGTATCTTCTATGATACAATAAAACAGATTGTTTTGGGGTGAGTCCGAGACTACTGAAAAGGGTATTTTTTATATAGTGAAAATACATTTTTCAGTCGTTTCGGAACCCTGGAATAAAATATAATTTAAGGAGACTTAAAAATGTACAAAAAGTTTGAAATGGAGCTTGCCGGAAGAACTCTTCGCGTAGACGTTGACAGAGTTGGCAAGCAGGCAAATGGAGCGGTTCTTATCCACTACGGAGACACTGTTGTTCTTTCTACAGCAACAGCAGCAAAGGAGCCAAGAGAGGGAATCGATTTCTTCCCACTTTCAGTTGAGTACAATGAGAAGATGTACGCAGTTGGAAAGATCCCTGGAGGATTCAATAAGCGTGAGGGTAAGGCATCAGAGAATGCAACTCTTACATGTCGTGTAATCGATCGTCCTATGAGACCACTTTTCCCTAAGGATTATCGTAATGATGTAACACTTGAGAACCTTGTAATGTCAGTTGATCCTGAGTGCGCACCTGAGCTTACAGCTATGCTCGGTACAGCTATCGCAGTATCTATCTCTGATATTCCTTTCGACGGTCCATGTGCTACAACACAGGTTGGCCTCGTAAACGGCGAGTTCATCTTCAACCCGAACTCAACACAGAACCTTGAGTCAGACCTTAAGCTCACAGTTGCTTCAACAAGAGAGAAGGTTATCATGATCGAGGCAGGTGCAAATGAGGTTCCTGAAGATAAGATGCTTGAGGCTATATTTGCAGCTCACGAAGTAAACCAGAAGGTTATCGAGTTCATCGACCAGATCGTTGCTGAGTGCGGCAAGCCAAAGAGCAGCTACACAAGCTATGCAGTTCCTGAGGATCTTATGGCTGATATCATGGCAGAGTATCCTATGGAGTCTATGGAAGAAGCTGTATTTACTGATGACAAGCAGACAAGAGAGAATAACATCTTCGCTATGAAGGAAAAGCTTCGTGAGAAATACGCTGAAAACGATGCTTGGCTTGGAAGACTCGATGATGCACTTTATCAGTATCAGAAGAAGACAGTTAGAAAGATGATCCTTAAGGATCACAAGCGTCCTGACGGAAGAGCTATCAACCAGATCAGACCACTTGCTGCTGAGGTTGATCTTATTCCTAGAGTACATGGTTCAGCTATGTTCACAAGAGGACAGACACAGATCTGTGATGTTGTAACACTTGCACCTCTTTCAGAGGCTCAGAAAGTTGACGGACTTGACGTAAATGTTACAACTAAGAGATATATCCATCACTACAACTTCCCATCATACTCAGTTGGTGAGACAAAGGTTTCAAGAGGACCTGGACGTCGTGAGATCGGACATGGAGCACTTGCAGAGAGAGCACTTCTTCCTGTAATTCCTTCAGAGGAAGCTTTCCCATATGCTATCCGTGCCGTATCTGAGACATTCGAGTCTAACGGATCAACATCAATGGCTTCTACCTGTGCATCATGTATGTCACTTATGGCAGCCGGTGTTCCTATCAAGGCTCCTGTAGCAGGTATTTCATGCGGACTCGTTACCGGTGAGACAGATGATGATTATGTAGTACTTACAGATATCCAGGGCCTTGAGGACTTCTTCGGAGACATGGACTTCAAGGTAGCAGGTACTAAGGAAGGTATCACAGCTATCCAGATGGATATCAAGATTCACGGACTTACACCTGACATCATCAGAGAAGCAATCAGAAGAACAAGAGAAGCAAGAGTTTACATTCTTGATGAAGTTATGCTTAAGTGCATCCCTGCACCAAGACCTGAAGTAAACGAGTATGCTCCTAAGATTGAGATGATGACTGTTGATCCTGAGAAGATCGGTGAGATCATCGGACAGAAGGGTAAGACAATCAATGCTATCATTGATGAGACGGGCGTTAAGATCGATATCGATGACGACGGAAAGGTTTCTATCTGTGGTGTTGACAAGGCAGGCATTGTTAAGGCAATGGAGATCATCCATTCTATCGTTGATCCTATCGAGGTTGGTAAGACCTACACAGGTAAGGTCGTAAGGATCATGCCATTCGGTGCATTTGTAGAGCTTTCTCCAAACAAGGACGGAATGATCCATATTTCAAAGCTTGACACTAAGAGGGTTGCAAAGGTTGAAGATGTTGTAAATATCGGAGACGTTGTAAGAGTTAAGGTTCTTGAGGTAGACAGAATGGGCAAGATCAGCCTCAGCCTCAAGGATGCAGACAAGTAATAAGGTTTTTAGCTACGGCGGGGAGAAATAATTTATGAGATTTGGCTATTTTGATGAGATCAACAAGGAATATGTAATTGATAAACCAAACACACCGGCACCATGGGTAAACTATCTCGGTTCACCATTATACGGCGCTATAATCTCAAACAATGCAGGTGGATACAGCTTCGAGAAATCAGGAGCTAACGGAAGAATACTTCGTTATGTATTTAACAGCTTCGATCAGCCTGGAAGATATATCTATATCAGAGACAACGACAGCAAGGATTACTGGTCTGCCTCATGGCAGCCGGTAGCCAAGCCGCTTGACACCTATAAGAGCGAATGCCGTCACGGTACAGGCTACACAAGAATGAAAGCTGAGTACAGCGGCATAGCATCTGAGGTTCTTTACCTTGTTCCACTTGATAAGAAGTACGAGGTTTGGAAGACTAAGATCACAAACAACTCGGATGTTGAGAGAGAACTTACTGTTTCAGGTTATGCAGAGTTCACAAACAACAATAACTATGAGCAGGATCAGGTAAACCTTCAGTATACGCTCTTCATCACAAGAACATATTTCAATACCAATCGCATCAGACAGGTCATAAATGAGAATGTTAAGAACAATGCCGTAAACGGCGATGCAGCAACAGACAGATTCTTCGGGCTTGCCGGTTCACCTGTTATCTCATATACAGGTGATAAGGAGAAGTTCCTCGGAAGCTACAGAGGATATGGCAATCCGGAAGGAATCGAGAACGGAACACTTGGCAATACCCTTAACTACAACGGGAATGCCTGCGGTGCTCTTTCAACTGTTATCAAGCTTGCTCCTGGCGAGTCCAAGGAGATAGCTTTCATCCTCGGACAGAAGGATGATGCTGAAGCAGGCGAGATCATGGACAAGTACCATGAGCCGGGCGTTCAGGCAGAGGTTGATTATGCAGAGCTTGTTAAATACTGGCATGAGAAGCTTTCTCATCTGCAGGTTAAGACACCATGCAAGGAATTTGATCAGATGGTAAATACATGGAATGCTTACCAGTGCTTCATGACATTTATCTGGTCAAGAGCAGCATCCTTCATCTACTGCGGACAGAGAAACGGTTACGGATATCGTGATACAGTTCAGGATATCCAGGGTGTTATCCATCTTGCACCTGAGATGGCTAAGGAGCAGATCACATTCATGCTCTCAGCACAGGTAAGTAACGGTGGCGGACTCCCACTTGTAAAATACACTCATAATCCTGGCCATGAGGATACTCCTGACGATGCTTCATATGTTAAGGAGACAGGTCATCCTGCATACAGAGCAGATGACGCACTCTGGCTCTTCCCAACGGTTTACAAGTATATCGTTGAAACAGGTGATATGAAATATATCAACGAGATGATCCCATACGCTGACAAGGACAGAGACAGTGTTTACGATCACCTTAAGAGAGCTATCGAGTTCTCAATGAATCGTCTTGGCGATCACGACATGCCTGCGGGACTTCACGCAGACTGGAATGACTGCCTGAGACTTGGCAAGAAGGGTGAATCAACCTTCGTTGCTATGCAGCTTTATATGGCATTTTCTATCATCAGCAAGTTTGCAGAATATAAGGATGATACAGAGTACCTTGCATATGTAAGCAGAGAGAAGCGTGATCTTGGTCAGACCCTTAATGAGCTTTGCTGGGAGGATGACAGATTCATCAGAGGCTTCACAGAGAAGGGACAGGTTATCGGTTCCAAGAATGATCCTGAAGCAAGTATGTGGCTCAATCCACAGAGCTGGTCAGTTATCAGTGGACTTGCCACAAAGGAACAGGCTGAAGCAGCGCTTGAGTCAGTTCACAGAGAACTTGCTACAGAGAATGGTGCGATGCTTATGGCACCTGCTTACAGAAACAATGCATTTGACGGAGCTCTTATGCTTCTCTTCAATGCATCAACTAAGGAGAATGGTGGTATCTTCTCTCAGCCACAGGGCTGGCTCATTCTTGCCGAGGCTCTTATGGGTCACGGAAACAGAGCTATGGAGTACTACCTTGACTGCGCACCTTCAGCCATGAATGATAAGGCAGAGATCAGAAAGCTCGAGCCGTATTGCCATGGTCAGTTCACAGAAGGTAAGGACAGCCCATACTTCGGAAGAGCTCATGTACACTGGCTTACAGGTACAGCTTCTACAGTAATGGTTGGTTCTGTTGAGGGTATCCTCGGTCTCAGACCTGAGTTCAACGGAATCGCAATATCACCATCAATTCCATCTGACTGGAAGGAATTCGAGATGAGAAAATACTTCAGAGGTAAGTGGCTCAATATCAAGGTTGTTAATGAGAACGGCTCAGAGTCAGGAGTTGCTTCCATTACACTTAACGGTGAGGAGATCCAGGGAGACTTCATCAAGGCTGATAAGCTCCAGGATACAAACGATATCGTTGTTAAATTAGTATAATTTCTTCTGCCCTCCGTCCGGAACATTCGGACGGAGGGTATTAAAAGTTTACGAGGTGCAAGATGGCTGCAAATAACAGTAGCAGTAATAATCGCAAAACTAGCGGAAGAGGAACTACCACAAAAAAGAGCAGTTCTTCATCCGGAAGAACAACTAAATCAGTGCCTGCAAAGACTAGACAGCAGGCTCCAAATCCGGAAAGAACGAGGGAAATATATTTCTTCGTCTTTCTTGCTGTATCAGTATTTTTACTACTTAGTAACTTCCGTATATGCGGAGTTATCGGAAATGTATTTTCAGGATTTTTCTTCGGACTCTTTGGGTTCGTAACCTACATACTTCCGTTTTACCTTTTCCTTTCGGCAGCATTTCTTCTGTCCAACGGTACAAATAAGGCTGTTGTGAAGAAGATAATCTGGATAGGAATAGCTTTCCTGCTTGTTGGCTTTATCATGCAGCTTGCCGCAGGTGCAGAGGGTATGACGGTTAAGAAGCTTTATATGGCAGGCTATAAGCACAGGAAGGGCGGCGGAGTTATCTTCGGAGGCATCCTTTCACTGCTTTATAAGCTGATAGGTAAGGTTGGATGTATAATCCTGACAGTGCTGCTTATTATAGTAAGTCTTATCGAGATACTGAATATTTCACTTATCGATCTCTTTAAGAAGTTTGGAAGCAGCTTTAAGGAAACAGCAAATTATCAGAGGGACAGACGTAACGAGCAGTACGATGATGACGATTATGGCGAGTATGATGAATACGATGACGCCTATGACGGATCGATCTACAGTACTGAGGCGAAGGAAAAGCATATCCTTCACAATACAACGATTCTTGACGAGAATAACAAGAAACCTGCCCCTGAGCAAAAGAAAAAGAGGAAAAAAGTCGAATATCCGAAGGATGAGATGGTTGAACTTGCATCCGACGGTTCGGTTAAGGATATATTTAACAGTAAGAAGAAGGATGATGCATCGGGCATGCCTGAGTTCCTGAAGGACAGCCATAGAGCTGTTAAGGAGAAGGCTGCAAACGGTGCGGCTGAACAGGCAGTCGACAGTACGTTTAGCCAGACATCTTCCGATGATATGGATGCATATCAGTCCATCAGCGGACTTGGCGCGGCTTCTTATTCTGAGAAAAAGGAAGAGGCACAATATATCGATAACGGCTCGAGAGTTGAGAGGACTCCGGGCAGGACGGGCATCCATACAAGAGACAGACAGATCAAGACGGATATATTTGATCTTAAGCCTGTAAGAGACGATGCTCCAAGGATGACAAAGCCTACTGAGATTTTCAGTAAGAGTGAGCAACCGACTGAAATCTTTAGTAATAAGAGGGAACAGCCGACAGAGATATTCAGTAAGAGTGAGCAGCCGGCAGCAAGCAGTGCGAGTCGAAGCAGTATTTTCAGCGAAACAAGCGCTTCAGGTTATGAAAGTGATGAAGATACATTTGAGTCTTTAGAGACAGCTTCGAATGTTTCATCTATATCAAGTAAGATGCGCACAGATTCTGAGGGAACTACCTTAAGAAGCACTCCGAATGCACAGTCGGAGAATAAGGCTTCGTCAAATGTGACAAGCCTGCAGGCAGTTTCGGAGGAAAAGGAACCGGCAACAGAGAAGCCAAAGCGTCCTAAGGAATACCGCTTCCCACCAATGTCACTTCTTACAAGCGGCAAGGGCAAGGGCAGTTCAAGGTCAAACGAAGAGGCTGTACGTGAGAATGGCATCAAGCTTAAGGAAACACTTGAAAGCTTTGGTGTAAATGTAACCATCACAGATTACAGCGTCGGCCCATCGGTTACACGCTTTGAGATGCAGCCGGAGCAGGGCGTTAAAGTTAGTAAGATAGTAAATCTTCAGGACGATCTGAAGCTTGCACTTGCGGCTGAGGATATAAGGATCGAAGCACCTATCCCGGGCAAGCCTGCGGTTGGTATCGAGATCCCTAACAAGGAAAATCAGAAGGTTTACTTCAGAGATATAATCGATAATGAGAAGTTCAAAAACTTCGATTCGAATCTTGCATTTGCAGTCGGTAAGGATATCGGCGGCCAGGTAATACTTACGGATATTGCCAAGGCACCTCACCTTCTTATTGCGGGTGCTACAGGCTCGGGTAAGTCGGTTTGTATAAATACCATCATCATGAGTATTTTATATAAGGCGAAGCCTGAGGATGTTAAGATGATCATGGTCGACCCTAAGATGGTCGAGCTTACGGCATACAATGGCATACCTCACCTTCTGATCCCGGTAGTTACGGATCCGAAGAAGGCGGCAGGAGCGCTTAACTGGGCTGTTGTCGAAATGACCAGAAGATATCAGCTGTTTGCAAAATACAACGTCAGAAATATCAAGGGCTTCAACGATAAGGTCAAGAATGAAGGCCCTAAGGAGGATGACGATCAGTTTAAGAGGATGCCTCAGATACTTGTTATAGTAGATGAGCTTGCAGACCTTATGATGGTTGCTCACGCCGAGGTTGAGAATGCGATAATCAGACTCTGTCAGCTTGCAAGAGCTGCGGGTATCCACCTTATCATCGCAACACAGAGACCATCGGTTGACGTTATTACGGGACTTATCAAAGCAAATGTTCCATCAAGAATAGCATTTGCTGTTTCATCAGGTATAGATTCAAGGACTATCCTTGATATGAACGGAGCGGAGAAGCTTCTCGGAAAAGGAGATATGCTTTTCTATCCGACAGGTTTCCCTAAGCCGGTCAGAGTGCAGGGCGCTCTTGTTTCCGACGAAGAGGTTGTTTCGGTTGTTGAATTCGTTAAGAAATACAACGACGGCTCCTATGATGAGGCAGTCGGTCAGGCAATCGACAACAGCAGTGTTTCTTCTGAAGGCGGACAGTCTTCTTCGGATGATGGCGGGGATGATGACAGATATGATGAGTATTTTGAAGATGCGGCAAGGCTTGTGATTGAGAAGGACAAGGCTTCGATAGGTAATCTTCAGAGGGTATTCAGGATTGGCTTCAATCGCGCGGCAAGGATCATGGACCAGCTCTGTGATGCCGGTGTCGTAGGGCCTGAGGAGGGTACAAAGCCGAGAAGGATACTTATGACGATGGATCAGTTTGATGAATTCATGTCAGTTTAGTGTTACCGGGGGTTCGCGTAACTAAGAGATTCACATCATTTAATTGAAAGGATTTAAGGTATGTTAACTGATATTGAGATCGCACAGCAGGCGAAAATGAAAAAGATCAAGGATGTCGCGGCGAGTATTTCGCTTGGAGAGGATGATATCGAGCTGTATGGAAACTATATGGCTAAGTTCTCTGACGAGGCACTTGATAAGCTTAAGGACAATAAGGACGGAAAGCTTATTCTTGTAACGGCTATCAATCCTACACCTGCAGGCGAGGGCAAGACAACCGTAACCATAGGTCTCGGACAGGCGCTCTGCAGACTTGGAAAGAAAGCGGTTGTTGCGCTTCGTGAGCCTTCCCTCGGACCATGCTTCGGCATCAAGGGTGGCGCAGCAGGCGGCGGATATGCACAGGTAGTTCCTATGGAGAAGCTGAATCTTCATTTCACCGGAGATTTTCATGCGATAACCTCTGCAAATAACCTTCTCTGCGCGATGCTTGACAATCATCTTCAGCAGGGAAATACACTTCGTATAGATCCTAAGAGGATAGTTATCAAAAGATGTCTCGATATGAATGACAGGGCACTCAGAAATATCACTATCGGAATGGGCGCAAGAACTGACGGCGTTGTAAGAGAGGATCATTTCATTATTACAGTTGCTTCAGAGGTTATGGCTATCCTTTGTCTTGCGGAGGATCTTGATGATCTGAAGAAGAGACTTGGTGCGATCATCGTTGCATACAATTATGATAATGAGCCTGTAACGGCAGCTGACCTTAACTGTGTTGGTGCCATGGCGCTCCTGCTTAAGGATGCCATCAGACCTAACCTAATCCAGACTCTGGAAAATACACCTGCTATCGTTCATGGCGGACCATTCGCAAATATCGCTCATGGTTGTAACTCAGTAAGAGCAACAAAAACAGCTCTTAAGGTTGCTGATTATACCATAACAGAGGCGGGCTTCGGTGCGGATCTCGGAGCTGAGAAGTTCCTTAATATCAAGTGCCGCAAAGCAGGTCTTAAGCCTGACTGTATAGTACTTGTTGCTACGGTTAGAGCTCTTAAATATAATGGCGGCGTTGCCAAGGATCAGCTTGGTACAGAAAATATAGATGCACTTGGTAAGGGTATCGTTAACCTTGGAAAGCACATCGAGAATCTGAAGAAGTTCAATGTACCTGTTGTGGTTACACTCAACAGATTCGTTTCAGATACTGATAAGGAGCTTGAGTTTGTTAAGGACTACTGCGCTAAGATGGGCTGTTCTATGACAGTTTCAGAAGTATGGGCTAAGGGCGGCGAAGGCGGAATCCCTCTTGCAGAGGACGTTCTCAAGGTTCTTGATGAGCAGAAGTCAGAGTTTAAGCCAATTTACGAGGATGATATGCCGATAGCAGATAAGATCAGTTTTATCTGCAAGGAGATATACGGCGCAGGTCAGGTTGTATTTGCAAAGCAGGCTGAGAATGCGATCAAGAAGATAGAAGAGATGGGCTTCGGCAGCTTCCCTGTATGTATGGCCAAGACCCAGTATTCACTTTCTGACGATCCTTCACTTCTCGGAAGACCTGAAGGCTTCACAATGAATATCAGAGAGGTTTACGTTTCGGCAGGTGCAGGCTTCGTAGTTGCCCTCACCGGAACTATCATGACTATGCCGGGCCTTCCAAAGCACCCGGCAGCCGAGAGTATAAATGTAGATTCAGACGGAACAATTACCGGATTGTTTTAATAACATAAAGATCCGAACAATTCCGTGCCTGCGAAGGCATATTTTGCTACAACTATGTGAGTACGGGATTGCTTAAAACTGTGGATTTTTAATATTGTGTAGGAGGAAATATGGCTGAATTAATCGATGGTAAGAAGATTTCAAAGGACATAAAGGACGAAACAAAGGAGAAGGTAGCTGCTCTTTTAGAGAAAGGCATCGAGACCTCTCTTGCAGTAATACTTGTAGGAAATGATCCTGCATCCTCTGTTTACGTTGCAAATAAGAAGAAAGCCTGTGAATATACAGGCATCAGATCACTTTCATATGAGCTCCCTGAGGAAACAACAGAGGAAGAGCTCCTTAAGCTTATTGACGAGCTGAATGCTGACAAGACGGTTAACGGCATACTCGTTCAGCTGCCTCTTCCGAAGCATATCAATGAGGACGCTGTCATTAAAAGGATTTCTCCTGATAAGGATGTTGACGGCTTCCATCCTGAAAGCGTTGGACGTCTCAGTATAGGTGAAAGAGGCTTCCAGTCATGCACACCTGCAGGCGTTATCCAGCTTCTTAAGAGAAGTGATATTAAGATCGAAGGCGCAGAGTGTGTTGTTGTAGGAAGAAGTAACATCGTAGGTAAGCCTATGGCTATGCTTCTTATCAGAGAGAATGGCACGGTTACAGTATGCCACTCAAGAACAAAGGATCTCCGCGAGGTTACAAAGAGAGCTGATATCCTTGTTGTTGCGATCGGTAAGCCTGAATTCATCGATGCTTCATACGTTAAAGAAGGAGCGGTTGTCATCGATGTAGGTATTCACAGAAAGGGCGAGAAGAAGCTCTGCGGAGATGTTGATTTTGCATCGGTTGAGCCGGTATGTTCAAAGATCACTCCTGTACCTGGCGGCGTTGGTCCTATGACTATCGCAATGCTCATGAATAACTGCTACGAAGCTGCAGTAATGCAGAACAAGCTGTAAAATTAGAATTTTTTAAGGAACATAAGATGTTTAATATTTGTCTTATTTCACTCGGATGTGATAAGAATACGGTTGACAGTGAGGAAATGCTCGGTGTTCTTGCATCAAGAGGCTACAATATAATAAATGACGAAACCGAAGCTGATGCCGTTATTGTAAATACCTGCTGCTTCATAAAGGATGCGGCGGATGAAAGTATCAATACCATATTTGAGATGGCTGAGCTTAAGAAGGACAGGCTGAAATACCTTATCGTTGCCGGATGTATAGCCGAGAGATATAAGGATGAAGTGAGATCTGAGCTTCCTGAGGTTGACGCCTTTGTTGGAACCTCCGCAACCTGTGATATTGCCGATGTGCTTGACAGACTGAGAGAAGGCAGTGGATCACCGGATGCTTACAGATCACTTGAGGAGCTTCCTGTTATAGAAGCTGATAGAGTTCTGACCGGAGCACCGTATTACGGATATCTGAAGATAGCTGAGGGCTGTGACAAGAGATGCACCTATTGTGCGATCCCTTCCTTCAGAGGACGTTACAGAAGCTATCCGGAGAGCGTACTTATCCGTCAGGCGGAGCAGATGGCTGAAAGCGGCGTTAAGGAGCTGATACTCGTGGCTCAGGAAACAACCTGCTACGGAATCGATAAAGGCGGAAAGAAGACTCTTCATCAGCTGATAAATAAGCTTTCCAAGATAGAAGGAATAGAGTGGATCAGAATACTCTATGCCTATCCTGAGGAAATATATGATGAGCTTATTGAAGAGATGGCATCAAATCCTAAGGTTTGTCATTATATCGATATGCCGCTGCAGCATACTGAGGACAGGATACTCAGACGTATGGGCAGAAGGCTGAATAAAGAGAGAATATACGAGATAGTAGAAAAGCTTCGCGAGAAGATACCTGATATAACCATCAGAACCACCTTTATAACAGGCTTCCCGGGAGAAACTGAGGAAGAGCATGAAGCACTTCTGGATACTATAAATGAACTGGAATTCGATAGGGTGGGGGTATTTACTTATTCGCCTGAAGAAGGAACTCCTGCGGCCGGTTTTGAGGAGCAGGTGCCGGAAGAGTTGAAGGAACGTTATAAAAATGATATAATGGAGCTTCAGCAGGATATTTCCTACGAGATAAATCAGAGCTTTGTCGGAAAAAGCCTGGATGTAATGATAGAAGGCTATATTCCGGATGATGATGTTTATGCGGCAAGAAGCTACCGCGACGCACCGGATGTGGACGGCTTTGTATTTGTAAAATGTGATTATGAGCCGGTATCGGGTTCAATTATAAAAGCTAAAATAATCAGTGCCGGTGAGTATGATCTCATCGGAGAGGCGGAGGAATAGTAA
>JAEEGL013240043.1_pt1 | contig 14004 bp, 15 predicted proteins | sample 9134231 | NCBI WGS metagenome assembly JAEEGL01 (sample SAMN16246548, study PRJNA631951) | gut metagenome | biome: gut microbiome; feature: rumen; material: fiber-attached | host: Bos | place: Iran: Karaj | collected 2018-10
GAAGTAAGAACCATGACCAGCAGCAGTTTGACCATGCTGGCGGTTCCCTTGGCCATGCGGATGTCCAGCCAGTAGCGGAATCGTTTTCGCAGGGTTGTCTTTTTCATAGGATGCTCCTTCTATTCTCTTTCGCGGTTGTACTCCTCAGGATCCATCCAGTCAATGTTGTAGTCTTCCTTGAGGATCTTTTTCTTCAGCTGGCGGTACTTCTGCGGATAGTCTTCATCTTCCTTCTGCTCTTCCAGGGCATCAAAGAGCTTCTCCTCAACCTCATCAATGACATTCAGATATTCTTCACTGTCTTCCACCGGATCAAACTTAGGCGCGGTGCGGAAGTATTCCAAAGTCATCTCCTTAAGGTCCAGCCCTTCCTGGTCGAGATACTGATACAATTCATCATCCAGGTCTTCCGATTCATCGCCATCCAGCAGATAGCGGTTGGCGATGTAGGTGCGGTAATAGTCCCGGACCGGCTCATAGACCCGACTGTCCTGGTCCATGATCTTTCTGGCCAGTTCAATGCACATCCGGCAGCACTCATTGGAAAGCCGCAGCCGGCCACATCTGGCATAGAGGTCCATCAGGAATTCATAGACCGAGATCCGGTCGATGATCTTGCGGGTATCCTCCTCATCGTAGATGTTGTCAGCCAGCTGTCTGATCTGGTCAAGCTGGGGCTTGATCTTGAAAATCTGGTCGTTGTCAATGTTGACATAAACGGCGTCTCTTAATTCCAGTATCTGATTCAGTATTTCCTCATAATCCATGTTTTCTATCCCCCTGAGTATTCCTATCTCTTAAGTTCCTTCCAGTTCAGATCGTTAAGCAGTTCGCTGTCCAGCGCGTTGCCGGAAACCCCATAGACGTCACCGTACCGGTTCTCATAGACATGATCAGCGGTAACGTCAACGCTGACATTCTGTCCATAACTGTTGGTATAGGTGTTTACCCCCATGATCGCCTCGGAGCGGGCGGCGCTGATGCGGCTGTCGGAGGCCATCTTCTGATTCCAGCTGTCCATGATCATATTGTGCATGGCGGCGCTGTTGGCGGCCAGAGTCTGCTGCAGCCGGGCCTGGGAAGCCTGAAGGTTGCGCATCGACTGCTGGGCCATCTGCTGGAACTGCAGGGTCTGCTGGATGTTCATCTGCTTGCGCTCCACGACCTTCTGAGCGTAGATCCTACGCAGATCCTCGGCCATGTGGAAAGTCGAAACGAACGCCAGGAAAGCCTCGGTAGCTTCCTTTTCGTATTGGGCCGGGGTAATGACGATGAACTTGTTGGCTGAGCCCCAGTCAATGGCATCGCACGGCCGGCCGTGGCCGAATTGAGTCGAACTCTTTTCCGCCTGTTTCTGCTTCATTAATCCGCCTAACAGCCCGCCCAGCGGACTGATGGCGCTGAGCATCGAGGTGGAGGCGTAATACTCGATGCCCTTGTAGTCCATGCCGGCAATGACGACGCTGTTTACTCCGCTCTTGGCCACGCCTTCGTAGCGGACCATGAAGGATTTCATCAGCGAGTTATTGGCCTGGGTTGGCGTACCAAGCTGGGCTTCAATGTCAAAGGCCTGCTGGTATGTCTGCATCATCTGCTGGTAGTACTGCTGAATGTTGCGGCCAATGACGCTGGGCAGATCAGCCTGCGCCGTCGGCGTCAGATTCATCTGCGCCATGGCCTGAGCGAACTGGTTCAGATAGGCTTCCGGCTCGATGAAGTCGCGGATGGAATCCCAGATGACCGTGGGAATGCTCTTGAGAGTCATCTTCATCATCTTGTTGACATAGGTGGTAAACATCTCATCGGTCAGTCCGAAGATCATGATGTTGCGCTGGGTATCGATCAGATGAGCCGTTATGAAGAACGGTACCGATTCATGCTGAAGCTTATCGACCAGCGCAGCCCCGGTAAGCCAGCCCTGTGGGGCCGCTGCGTAAGCCAGTGTCCGGCCCTGCGGATCCTTGAGTTCCTGAATGTTCGTCATTATTGTCACGCTCCTGTTGTTTATATTCTAATTCTACTATTCAGGCCCAGCGAAGACAAACGATTTATGAATCCGTACCATTTCTGACAGCTGATGGTTTTAACGAAAAAAGGAAACCGCATGGTTTCCTCTACTTCTTTACGACGTTTACCTTGACTGTGCCTTTGGTCACGCCAACGGTCTTCAGTTCCATTACGTAATAGCTTTGCGGCAGTTCAATGGTGACCTTGTCGTTGCCGCTGACGGTAACGCTCTTAACGATAATGCCGACGATGACCTCAGGCTGAGCATCCGGATCAGAATCAAAGACGGTCGCTTCGGCGAAATCGATCTCCAGCTGTCCGCTGTTCAGATCGGCTTCAATTACCACTTCCCGGTTATTGCCGACGTAGAAATAAGGTGTTTCCGCGGTTTCACCATCCCCGGTGTTGACCTCAATCCTGGTGTTGTCAGATGAGGTGGTGAAACTGAACTTGGCACTGCCGCAACCGGCCAGCATTACCAGAGCTAATAAGATGACTAAGAGTTTCTTCATTGTTTTTCCTCCCTGAATAATTATAAAGCCTTTTCGGTTTACTGCCTAGCCTGAGGCCTCTGTAGTATTTCTGTTGACATACAGGGAACGCCTCAGCAGGTCATCGATAATCCCCGTAAGGAAAGAACCCGGGCTTTTCCGGAAAGCCTGAAGACCGTATGAAACTTTGCTACTTAAAAAGGCTCGCGAGAGCCTTGTTTTTGCATGTAATTAAGCAACAGACTAAGAGGGCATCTGACGGCACCGGCATTAAGCCAGTGTACAACCTTTATATCAGCCACTGCTCTTTTCGACCTTGGCAGCTCTTGTGAATCAATGACGATCAGCGGATGCCGGTTTTCGCATTAACAGACACCAATGGCAGAATTGTGATTCAATGCCCGCCTGTCAGCTTCAGCACCCTTTCCGGCCGCTCTTGTGATCTTCCAAGGAACAGGCAACTGTCGAGCCGTATTCGACCAGACCGACATCAGCCGGATCCAGGGTTACGCTGCCGTTTTCAAGCACAAAGGTGGGAATGCCGACATCGCCGATCTCTTTCATGCGCTCAAAGACCGGATTGGTATCTCTGAGATGGGTAAAGGCGGACATGTTGCGGATGTTCTCGCCGATGTTGATGTATTCAAATTCGTCTTCCCGGCCGATGATTTGCTCATGAATGTAATCGCAATACGGGCAGGTAGGCATGCCATAGATTTTGATCATAGTATGTTCTCTCCTTTTTCCTTACTTTTTTATTTTATCAAAATTCCCCGGGTAATAATGAGCTCACTGCTCTCCGGCCGGCTTTTTGAGGATCCCGCTTAAGACCTGCAGGTTAAGCAGGCTTCCCTCTCTGACCAGCTGGTCAAAGTCTTCCGGCTGCCGCCCTTCCAGCGGCACCAGCATGACCTCAAGGTCTTCAGCGATATTCAGGGTTATTTCATTCTTCAACTGCTTACCGGTGAAGCGGTAAGCTGTAAGCCTTTCCCCTTCGCTGATCAGCTTCTGGCGCACCAGCCAGTTATAGGCCAATTCCAACAGTTCCTTCTGAGAGCCAAAGGGAAACAACAATACCGGATCAACCTTCTTCAGCTTTTCCAGCTGCCCTTCGCCGTCTTTCAATTCAATTAAGCTTTCCGCATCTTTGACCTTAAGGAAGGAGTTAATGATCTGACGGCGCCTGGATAAGCCGATCCCGGCTCCGATCAGCCAGCCGGCCAGAATGATCAAAACGGCCATCAGCGGCTTACCAACCGTCAGTAGCCAGGGCAGGCCGATCAATAGAGGCGCCAGAAACAGGACCATCAGAACGATCCCGTAGATCAGATCATTGCGGCGCTGGCGCTCATCCATCCTTCTGACCGCATTGATCTGCATGATCAGTCGATTTACCGTCTTTTTGACTTCCCGCTTATCCATTCTTCACCTCACTGAATGACGCTCTGGCGGTTAATGTCGACGACCGGGAAGTTTTCCTGCTCAGCCAGCTTGTCCAGCAAGGCATCAGCGTCGTTATTGAACTTGTATTCCAGCTCCTGCGGATACAGCGGCAAAAGCTGGTAGAAATTGATCTTCTTACCGGAAGACAGTTCGACCTTCATCGGGTTGAACTCATTATCCAGAGCTCTCACCAGCATCAGCGAACAGAAGCCGGTATTATCGGCGTAGGGTTCCGGATTGGCACTGGTGGCGATGGTATGGCCGTAGCCCAGCCAGGAATCACTGTCGATGGGCAGCCGGCCGGTGGCCTTGAGCATGCGGATCGGCCAGTAATCCCTTTCTTCACTTGACTTAAGGTTCCAGTCCTTCGGCAGAAAGATGACATATTCGGCGTATTCCAGCTCATAATCAGCCAGATTACGGGGTACATTCATCCGGTAAGCCCCGCAGCCCATGGTCACCAGTTTCCAGTACGGATGGGCCTCATCCGGCTCGATCATGATGACATCCAGGTGAATGTCGGGAGAGACGAGCTCGTGGAAGACGTTTTTGTATTCACCTAATGCACCGGTAACGTAAGATTCATATTCATTCAGTTCTTCTTCGCTGTATAGGCATAATTCCTTCTTACGGTCTTTACCCCAGTTAAACAGATTTCGCAGTTTCATGATCATTCTTCCCTTCTCAGTTCTTTACTTACATTCTACCACATCCCGGGCCGGTAAAAAGCGGACCGGCCGGTCCGCTTCAGGTTAATTCATGAATGCTTCTCTTTTCTTCCCTGCTCTGATCAGCATCATGGCGGCCAGCGATGCCAGCATCACACCGCTCCATAAGACCAGCCGGCTTTCATCGCCGGTATCCGGTACTTCATTGTTCTGGATGGTCAGCGTCGTTGATACTTCGCCGTCATCAAAGCTGATCCGCACTTCATGCTTACCGATGCTGAGCTTCTGCAGAGTCTCGGGTTTCAGATGGATCAGCGTGCTGCCCTTTTCGGCAACGTAATCCTGATCCCGGACCAGTTCAACACTATCAATGGACAAAGCCGTGAAGTGGTTCAGGCAATTTTCATCAAAGCGGCTGCGTACCACCCGGATCAGATGCTCCAGGTCGCTGTCCTTGCTCCAGATGCCATCAGCACCTTCGGTGATCTCATAACTGATGGCCTCTACTTCCTCATGGACATGGGGATAAATGAGTACCGATTCGCCGGTCAGCGGCTGCTTATTCTGGTCGATCAGGAAGAAGCGCAGGGCCAGGATACCATCCTTTTCGGCTCTTTCCCAATACGGTTCAATGTCATAGCGCACGCAGTACTTGTCCTTGTCGGCAACGAAGACGACCTTACTGAGATCAAGGTAATGGATGACTGACTGTTTGTCTTCATCCTGATAGCGGACCTCCATGGCAACTGAGACCTTATCAAACTGCCCAGCGGCAATGTTGGTGATGGCCAGGTCGGCATAGTGGTGATCATCAATGACGATCTGCTCGCCCTGCAGGGTCAGCTTATTGTCAAATACGGTAGCGGTGTAGGGTATCTGAGCGTCGCCGCGGTAGGCCGGAGCAATCTCAACATGAACCTCATGAACCTGATTGGTCTCCCAGTAATACGGGGCCGCGACAATAAGCTCAATCTGTCCATAGTCGCCGGAGTATAGCCGGGCCACATCATGAGGAACCTCATTACCGAAGTCAAACCATTGCTTGGTCTGTTCGTTGTAGTAGAGTTCATGCAAGTCAGTGCCGTGTTCATCCTTGATGGTAAAGGCGACTGTTCCCTCAATGGCGTAGCCGATGTTATGCCAAGTTATGAAGACCGGCAGCACCTTCTCGTCGGTATAGTAGAACAGGTCGGCGAACTCCACATCGGTAGCGACCATGCCCCGCTTGAGGTTCTGCTGCCACTGGCAGAGATCAGTGCTGAGGGCCAGCTTGCCGCTGGCGGTTAAGGTGCGCTGCGGGGTAGAGGTGTAGACAACCGACAGGCCCTTGGCCCGGCAGTTTTCCCGGTTAAAGACCGCCGCGAAGGTGCAGATGTCAATCTTGTCGACAAAGATGTCCAGCGGGCCATGCAGGATGGCGGTATTGGTGGTGCTGGAAGAGTCATAGCGGCCTTCCAGGGTATAGACCTTCAGATTGGAACCCTTGACATGGTTCTCACCGGTCTCCATGTTGGCTTCAATGCTGGAGGTGGCGGAAACCAGGCAGATGCCGCTGTTGTCATCGGTGGCGACGAACTCGTAGATCTGATCGCGGTTGATCAGGCCATCGCTGTTTTCCACCTGCTTCAGGCGCATGCCGAAGCCGTATTCATCATATGAACTGGGATACTTCTCCAGGAAGTAGAGCTTGCTGGCGATGATGGCAAAGTTAGTATTGTTGGCATAACCCCAGTTGGTCAGGTAGTTCTCGTTTTCACTGAGTTTATAATCATGAACGTCAACCCGGTAACGGCAGCGGGGATTGTTGCCGTCAAAGTAGCCATTGGCCCTATAGCCGTCAACAACCAGCGTCGTACGGTCGGACAGGCTGCGGTTGGTCAGGAAGAAGGACGGTTCACCCTCAACGATGTCACCGCTGGTGAAGATGTTGCCCTGGCCCATGATGGTCTCGGCCTCATTGTAGCCAAACACGCAAGCCTGTGCCGTAGAGATGTTGCGGTAGTAGGCCGTCTTCTGGTAGGCTACGGCGATCATCTCATCGCGTCCGGCTACTCTTGGGTTGAAGTAGTAGTACTTACCGCCATCGGGCAATGGGGATCTGACCTTGTTGGTGATCAGTTTGTCATTGTCCAGATCAACGATCATGCCGGTGACCCAGGTGGTCTTGCTACGGGCTTCAATGTCGGTTTCTTCCGGATTGGCCACGATGCAGCCCAGGTAAAACCAGTTCCTTTCATTGGTGGAAGCGGCAACGTCAAATTCGGTGATGTCGTAATTGCGGAAGGTCGGTAATTCGTAATAATCGTCGGCAAACTTACCGGTCAGCGGATCCTGCTTCTGGTAGACGACCCGGGTGTGACCGTCAATGCAGGCGATGCGGAACAGCGCCGTGGTCTTACCGGTGGAAACGATCTGAACCTGGCTGTCGGCGAAGGTGTCAGCGGACAGGGTCTGCAGGGTCTGGCCGCCGTTAACCACGGTTTCGCTGAAGCCCGTGGAATTAAGTTTATAGTGATTTAAGGTTTCTTCACCATCACCGCCCAGTAAAAGCGTACCATTCTCATTGGTCGCCGCCATGTCGGTATCGATGAACTCAATCTCTTCACCAGGGCTCTCGCCAAATCCCGGTCCATCCAGCTTATCGGGATGGCTATCATACAGCCGCCACGGTCCGAAGGACTTGGAGAACAGGTTAAAGCTGAAGAAGGCAATTGAGCCGGTGACCCGCAGGGTGGCAAAGGAGTCGATCAGGAAACGGGTAGCGTCCTTGTGTTCCTCTTCCACGGTTCCGACCACCGCCGCAAAGTCCATGTTGGCGCCGCCGGCTGCCTCCAGGGAACAGACGCCCTTCAGGCCGACACCGGCATACAGCTCGAAGCCGGCTACCACGTCATAGCGCTGAACCAGGGTGTGGTCAGCGGCTGAGAAAGCCGCGGAAATGCCTTCAGAGAGCTTGTTCCAGACAAAGTTGGCGGTAATGCCGGACTTGAATTCGCCGAAGATGTTAAAGCCCAGATAGAAGGGAATGACGATCGGGGTGGAGACCAGGAAGTACTGGGTCACACCGCCGGATAACTTGGCATCAAAGATGCCGCCGAAGGAGCCGTCAAAGTTTCCGGTCTTCTCATTATACTTGCCGCTGCAAAACAGCGAGAATGAGGCATTAAAGGACCAGTAGGCATCGGTGGCCAGGGAGCAGCGCTTGCTGTCATTCATCTTGCCGGTACCGCTCTTGAAGCGGTCGGCCTTACGCCAGAACTCCTGCTTGAAGGGCTCGATGATGCTTTCGCCTTCACCGCGGGTCTTGGGATTCCAGCTCTCTTCAAACAACGAGGAATAGCTGGTCTTCAGGCTTTCAATGTCGAAGGTGGCGACGATGATGAAGCCGCCATCAGGCAGATAGCCGACGGTTACCGGGACCTTGAGATAATTGACGGTCAGGGAAACGATGCCGGTACCGCCCATGACATCGGTCAGCGGGACATCGGTCTTGGCATTAGTCAGAGGCAGTTGTTCTTCACTGACGCCCGGCTGGATCAGGGCATTTTTGACCCAGGTATTGGTGAGCACCTGCTCACTGACGCCCATATCAAAGACCAGGATGTCGTTGGCCTTCAGCAGGCCGCCCTGCTTCAGCCAGTCTTCCGACTTGCTGAACATCCGGGAGACGGTGCCGCCCGGGGTGACCTGAGAATAGCTGGTAAAGGAAGTGATGCTTCTTTCACTGCCGTTGTCTTTCAGGGTGATGCTGGTGGGCAGGGAACGGTTGCCGGTAGCGGTAACGATGACCCGCATTTCCAGCGGCTTGCTGCCGGTCTGAACCAGCCATAAGCCGGTGTCCTCCGTCAGCATGTCCTTGCCGGCCAGGTCGACGCAGCGCAGATAAACGTCGTTTTCCTGCGATTCTTCCAGACGGTAATAGAGAATGTCGCCGGCTGTGACCCTCTTGTCCAGAATGGTCTGGGCGCGGTAGTGCTCGGCCTGAACGTCAACCATGATGTAGTCAACATCCTGCATCTTGTCAAAGCCGCATAAGCCCGGCTCACCTTTTTCGGTAGTGTACTGTGATCTGGTAACGGTATTCCCGTTAGGATCCTTGTAGGAGATGGTTACCAACGCATTGGCAATGCCGACGCCGGCGGTATCTTCCACCCGGAACGCTACCGTGGTCCGGTCGATGACAAAGATGTAGCCGGTGGCGTTGTCGCCGACATCAATGACTTCGATAAGATCGTCACCGGTCTCCTGCAGGCCGATGCGGTTGGCCTTGACAGCCAGCTCGCCGCTGCCCTGCAGGATCGAGGTAATGTCGCCGCCATGGTCATAGCCGCCGGAAAGCAGGAAGTCATCAACCGCGTAGATGACGCTGTTTACGGTGTCGGGATCGATCAGCTGATAGTTGAGCAGGGAATCGATCTCCTCCTGCAGCTTGCGCTGCATCGGGCTGCTCATCACTGAGCCCACGCGCACTTCCGAGTATTCCTGCGTTACTTCCTCGTTGACATATTCGACGGGATCATTGAGGATCGGTCCGGGCTGATATTCCGGTATCTCGCCGCCGTCGGAAAAGCCGTCATCCGCGGCCCGGGTTGCCGGCATGGCCGTCAGCATCATAAAAAAGGCCAGAAACAGGACAATGATCTTCTTCGCGCTCTTCATGGTAAATTCCTCCGTGAAATACAGATGTATGAAACACTGATAGTTTAATAAATTATATCATTGAAATTTTACCGATGTAAAACGCAACTCGCATAATTTCCCGGCCATGATAAAAGCCGGCTTTTTCCGCCGGCTTTGTTGATCATGCTATTGGACGATGTCTTTCCTGATTACTTGACAAACTCAATGTAAGCCATCGGGGCAGCGTCACCGCGTCTGACGGTAGTCTTGACAACGCGGGTGTAACCGCCGTTTCTGTCAGCGTAACGGGGGCCGATCTCATCGAACAGTTTCTGTAAGGCAGTCTTGCCGGTAGCCTTGTCAGCGACGATGTCTCTGACGTAGCTGGCAGCTTCCCTGCGGGCAGCCAGATCACCCTGCTTGGCTAAGGTAACCAGTTCGTCAACGACGGTTCTCAGTTCCTTGGCCTTCATCTCGGTGGTCGTGATCTTTTCATAAACGATCATGTCGGTAGCCAGATTGCGCAGCAGAGCTTTACGGTGATCAGCGGTACGTCCTAATTTGCGATTCTGCATCTCAGTTTTCCTCCTGTAACTCTAATTAATCAATTTGACGGAAATTCTTGCCGATGGCAACCAGTTTTTCCTTAATTTCCTTAAAGGACTTCTTGCCAAGGTTACGGATTCTCATCATTTCATCCTCAGTCTTCTGAGTGAGCTCATCGACTGACTGGATACCTGCTCTCTTCAGGCAATTGTAAGAACGGACTGTCAGATCCAGATCTTCAATAGGCATGTTAGCACCCTTGCTCACGTCTTCATTAGTGGCGTTCTTCAGTACGGAATTGATCTCATTAACGGAATCCTTGACTGAAGTCAGTAACTGCAGGTGGTCGATCAGGATCCGGCTGGCCAGCGCGATGGCTTCCTGCGGCTCGATGGAACCGTTGGTCCAGACTTCCACGGTCAGGCAGTCGTACTTGGCGTTCTGCTTGACACGGGTCGGGGTCACGTCGATCGCTACCTTGGTGATCGGAGTGAAGATCGAGTCAGTGTAGATGGTACCGATGCCCTGTGAGGAGTTCTGGTACAGAGCCTTGTTTTCGTCGGAACTCAGATAGCCCCGGCCGTTTCTGGCTCTCATCTCCATGTCGATCTTACCGCCGTCAGCCAGATTGCAGATGACTAATTCCGGATTGAGGATCTTAACACCGGTCGGGCAGACGATATCCGCTGCCGTTACGGTCTTAGGACCGGCAACATCCAGTCTCAGCGTGTAAGATTCATCGTTATCGATGTCTAAGATCAGATTCTTGATGTTAAGAATGATGGCGGTAACGTCTTCCACAACACCAGGAATGGTTTCAAATTCATGGTAGATACCGTCAACCTTGATTGAATATACTGCTCCGCCCGGCATAGCAGCTAAAAGAACTCTTCTAATCGCACTGCCAATTGTGATACCGAAGCCTCTTTCCAGAGGGGTCAGCACAAACTTGCCATAATGTTCATCTTCAACATACTGTTGAATTTCAAATTCTGCTCTTTCAAATTGTTGCATCAACTATGCCTCCGTTATTTCTAGCCGCGTGGGCGCTTGGGGGGACGGCAGCCGTTGTGGGGGATCGGAGTGACATCGTTAATGGATGTGATCTCCAGTCCGGCAACCTGCAGACTTCTGACAGCGGCTTCTCTTCCCGGACCCGGTCCCTTGACGTTGACTTCAACGGTTCTCATGCCGTGGTCGACAGCGGCCTTGGCAGCGGCTTCAGCAGCCTGCTGAGCGGCGAACGGAGTGGACTTACGGGAACCCTTGTAACCCAGTGCTCCGGCAGAGCTCCAGGAAATGGCGTTTCCGCTTTCGTCACAGATCGTGACGATGGTGTTGTTGAAAGTAGAATGAATATGGGCAACACCCTTGGCAATATTCTTCTTTACCTTACGCTTACGTGATACTGTTTTCTTTGCAGCCATGTTAAATATTACCTCCTTTACCCTTATTTCTTCTTATTGGCAACGGTACGACGCGGTCCTTTGCGTGTACGGGCATTAGTCTTGGTTCTCTGGCCGTGTACGGGCAGACCCTTACGGTGTCTGACACCTCTGTAGCAGCCGATTTCCATCAGACGCTTGATGTTCAGGTTGGTTTCCCGTCTCAGGTCACCTTCGACCTTGATCTGGTCAACCAGTCCACGAATGGCATTCTCTTCTGCATCGGTCAGGTCCTTAACTCTCTTGGCCTCATCAATGCCGCACTGAGCCAGAATCTGCTTAGCTCTGGTAGCGCCAATGCCGTAGATATAAGTTAATGCGACACCTACGCACTTATCGCGCGGGATGTCTACTCCAGCTATACGAGCCATATTTTACTTTTACCTCCGAGATTAACCCTGTCTCTGCTTGTGCTTCGGGTTTTCACAAATAATCATGACACGGCCCTTGCGCTTGATGACGCGGCACTTGTCACACATTGGTTTTACTGACGGTCTTACTTTCATAAGTTTACCTCCTTACATTACTTATGTCTGAATGTAATGCGCCCACGTGTTAGATCATACGGTGAAATCTCCATTGTGACACGGTCACCCGGTAAAATGCGGATGTAGTTCATGCGGATTTTACCGGAAACGTGGGCCAATATGGTGTGTCCATTTGGCAGTTTCACCTTAAACTGTGCGTTGGGAAGGGTATCTTCGACAACGCCTTCAACTTCAATTACATCACTCTTATCTGCCATTACTTACTTCTCTTCCCCCTTTACTTCAGCCAGGGCGGCCTGGATGTCCCTGTACACATCTTCTTTTGCCTGACCGGCATCAATGTCATAAACCAGTCCCCGGTCACGGAAGTAATCTACCGCGGCCTGAGTCTCGTTATGATAGGAATCGAGCCGGACTCTCAGTTTTTCATAAGAGTCGTCACTGCGCTGATAGAGCTCGCCGCCGCACTGATCGCAGACGCCTTCCACCTTGCTGGGCAGGCTGATGCGGTTGTAGATTGCACCGCAGTTGCGGCAGATCCGTCTTTCAACGATCCGGTCAACCAGCAGCTGTTCATCGATCTTCAGATTGATGACGGCATCGATGTCCAGATCGCTGATGGCCATGGCCTGGGGCAGACTTCTCGGGAAGCCGTCCAGCAGATAGCCATTGGCGCAATCGTCACGGCTGATGCGGCTCTTTACCATCGCAATGGTCACCTCGTCGGGAACCAGCAGGCCCTGGCTCATGTAGCTTTGAGCCTGCTGTCCGAGTTCAGTGTTAAGCTTGAGTTCCTCCCGGAACATGTCTCCGGTGGAAATGTGCGGTATCCGGTAATCGGCGCAGATCCTTTCGGACATTGTACCCTTGCCGGAACCGGCAGGACCCATGATTAACATTCTAAGCATGCAATTACCTCTTCATGAAGCCCTTGTATTCTTTTTGTGTTAACTGGTCTTCCAGGTCCTTGACTGTTTCAAGAGCGACACCGACGACGATGATGATACTGGTACCGCCGATGGTGATCGTGCTGGGGATGTCCGTAAACATGCTGAGCAGATACGGCAGTGCAGCAATGAAACAGAGGAATAAGGCGCCGAGAACGGTGATGCGGTTGAGCACCTTGGAAACATACTGCTTCGTTTCCGCTCCCGGTCTGATGCCCGGAATGTAAGCTCCGGACTTGTTCAGATTTTCGCTGATCTTCTCCGGGTCAACCTGCAGGTTGGTGTAGAAGAAGGTGAAAGCGTAAATCAGAATGACGTAAATGATCAGTCCGCCCGGCTTGGTGAAGTCGGCGATGAAGTCAAAGATCTCGACCAGCTTGTTGGTGAAATCCGTGGCATGGTACGACTTCATGTTGCTGATGAGGGTCATGATGGTCTTCGGGGCTACCATGATGGTGGAAGCGAAGATGACCGGAATGACCGAGGCACTGTTGATCTTCAGCGGTAAGACGTTGATGTCGCGCCGTCCGCCGCGGTTGCCCGAGGAGGAGTACTGGATGGGGATCTTTCTCTGAGCGGTGTCAGTGAAGATGACCAGCACGATGATCGCGATGTAGACGATTACCAGCAGTAAGAACTTGATGATGCCCTGGAATACCAGTGAGCTCTCAGCACTCAGGTCTACCAGCGTCATGAAGGACGCGTAGAACTGATAGGGCAGATTGGCGACGATACCGGCGAAGATGATCATGGAGATGCCGTTGCCGATACCGAAGGCTGCAATGCGGTCGCCGATCCAGACCAGCGCGAAGGAACCGGCGGTCAGGATGGTAGCGCAGTACAGATACATGGTGACCGAACTGTTGGTCAGGATGCCGTAGGACTTGTCAAAGGTCAGAGTCAGCGTATAAGCCTGAACGAAGGCCAGCACGACTGCCAGATAACGGGTGATCTTGTCCATCTGCTGACGGCCTTTCTGGCCGTCCTTGGCCAGCTCGGAGAGAGCCGGGATGACATCCATGGCGAGCAGTTCGATGACGATGGAGGCAGTGATGTAGGGACCGACACCCATCGAGAAGATGGAGAAGGTCTGCCAGCTGCCGGCACCGAGAATGTTCATCATGGCTACCAGGGAGTTGCCTGATAAGCCGCTGACGAGTTTATCCGGGTTTACCCCCGGCAGGGTGATGGCGGCGCCTAAGCGGAACACCAGCAACATTGCCAGGGTAAACAGGATCTTATTTCGTATATCCTTATTCTTGAATAAGGAGATGACGGTTTTGATCATATTAGATCACCTCAGCTTTGCCGCCTGCTTTTTCAATCAGCGCAACGGCAGATTTTGAGAA
>JAEEGL016855399.1_pt1 | contig 14004 bp, 17 predicted proteins | sample 9134231 | NCBI WGS metagenome assembly JAEEGL01 (sample SAMN16246548, study PRJNA631951) | gut metagenome | biome: gut microbiome; feature: rumen; material: fiber-attached | host: Bos | place: Iran: Karaj | collected 2018-10
CATAAGCTGCGCCATACCGCAGCCACACTGATGCTGAAAAACGGCGTGGACACCAGAGCCCTGCAGGAGGTGCTTGGCCACAGCAATCTGAATACCACACAGATCTACACCCACCTGGACAACGCGGCCCTGCATGAGGCCGCCATGGCAAACCCGATCGGGCGAAAAACAAAGACAGAAATTGAAAACGAATAAGCCATGAAATGTTACAAAAATGAGGCAAATGCGCTTGCATTTGCCTCATTTTTCGATAATTGGAACAGCAGAACCGATATCGAGTATCGGCCGATCCGTCAGATAAACCGGCTCCACCGCTCGCTCACGCAGGAAGGAAAGGATCCTGTCCCGGTCCGGGTGACGCTCCAGTCTGCCCGTAAAGGCGAGCCGCCACGGCGACAGCAGAAATGACGCACCGCCCAGAAAGCCGTGTGAAAACCCGGGAAGCACGACCGCACCCGGCTGAATGCGAAGAACAGTGAGTCCGGCCCTTTCGGCAGAAGACGCGATACCTGCATCCTCGGTGATAAGAGATCTGCGATCGACAAAGCACGAAGCACAGCGGGAGTACCCCTGTCGCGTTTGGACCAGGCGACGCCCGGATTGCGCCCGCTCCAGTGCCTGTTGAGACGCGGTTTTCTGATTGCAGATCAGGTATTCCCCCATCAAACCCAGATTCAGCCCGGCGTCCCGCGGATACACGGCTTCTTGCGGAACACTGAGAAACGAAAGCTGAAACCCCTGATCTCTCAATTCTTCCGAAAAAGTGCTCCCCTTCAAATAGCCCGCAAGAAGCAGGCGGTTTCCGCCCAAATGCAGCACAGAGAGATCTGCGTGCCCGGAGAGCCGTTCGTCCACATCCGGGTTGTTCGGTACTTCAATGCACGCGATTCCAAGGGAAACAAGCGAATCCCGCAGAAAGGCCGCAGCCTGATCGCCGATCAAAACGGCAGACGCTTCACGCGGGAAATTCGGCTCGGTTACATAGCTCATGGCTCTCTGGCAAGCACCGCGGCGATTGCCTCTCCGATATTCCGCACGGGTATCAGTTCCAGACCTTTGATTTTTCGGATCTCATCCTTCCCGTGGGCCGGTACCACACAGCGCCGAAAGCCCAGCCGGGAGATCTCGGTCAGCCGCTGGTTCAGCAGGTTAACGCTGCGGATCTCGCCTGAGAGACCGATTTCCCCGATGGCGGCCAGGTCGGTGCCGAGTACCCGGTCCAGATAGCTGGATGCCACGGCGAGCGCTGTGGCCAAGTCAGCCGCCGGCTCCTCCAGCGTCAGACCGCCGATGACATTGATATAAGCATCGCAGCCCGAGACGGACAGACCGCCGCGCTTTTCCAGGACAGCCAACAGCATGGCGGCGCGGTTGTAGTCCACTCCATTGCTCCGCCGTGCGGCGTTATAGGCCGAGGGTGTGACGAGAGCCTGCACCTCGGCAAGGATCGGGCGGGTGCCCTCCATGACGCAGGCTACGCAGGTGCCCGGGCAGTTCTCGGGCCGCCCGCTGAGCAGCAGTTCCGATGGGTTTTCCACGCAGGCAAGCCCCCGATCGTCCATCTCAAAAACGCCGATCTCATTGGTGGAGCCGAATCGGTTTTTCACTGCGCGCAGAATGCGGAAGCTGGTGCTGCGTTCACCCTCAAAGTACAGCACACAGTCCACCATGTGCTCCAGCACCTTTGGGCCTGCGATGCTGCCTTCCTTGTTAATATGACCCACCACGAAGACCGTGATGCTCTTCTCCTTGGTCAGGCGCATAATGCGCATGGTGCATTCCCGCACCTGCGTGATACTGCCAGGTGCGGAAGCGATGGCGGTGTCACTGATCGTCTGAATGGAGTCCACAATCACGACATCCGGCTTTAACGTGTCCACCGCAGAGAGGATCTGGTCCAGGTCGGTCTCTGCAAGCACGTAGATCTCCCCGCCGCTGACACCCAGACGGTCGGCCCGAAGCTTCAGCTGACGCTCGCTCTCCTCACCGGTGACGTAGAGGACACGCCGGGACTTTGCGGTGACCGCGCACATCTGAAGCAGCAGCGTGGATTTGCCGATGCCGGGCGCACCGCCCACCAGAACCAGAGAGCCCAGGACAGCTCCGCCGCCCAATACACGGTCAAACTCAGAAATCCCGGTAGAAAACCGGATCTCCTCCGTCACATCCAGTTCTTCCAGACGCTTGGGCTTTTGCGCGAGCTCACTGCGCACATAGCTTGTGCCTCTTGCACCGGCAGCACGGTCAAGTTTGACCTCGCTCAGGGTATTCCAGGCACCGCAGCTAGGACACTTCCCTGCCCAGTTTGGCGTTTCGTTCCCGCATTCAGAGCACACATATACTGTCTTTTGTTTTGCCGCCATAGCTTTCTCCTGCGAATTAACGTTCTGTATAGTTTATATACTCTTTGTATTATTGAGGTATTGCAAATAGGACGCCATCAGCACCGCCGCCAGGGATGTCTGAAACCCGGGCCGCTGCAGATTGGCAAGGTCCACGGGATTGGACAGGAAACCGCATTCCACCAGAACCGCCGGGCACTGCACATTGGAGAGGATATAGAGCTTGCCGCGACTCTGTTCCGCTACCCTCCTGCTGTCCGGATAGAGTGTGCGCAGCAGATTCTGGTGGGTCAGTGTCCCCAGAAGCTTGCTGCTTTCTCCCGGCGCATAGATGACTTGCGGCCCGCTGGCCTGGCCGGTGGGAAAGGTGTTCTGATGTATGCTGATATAAACCGGATTTTGCACTTTCCTCGTTTCCTCCGCCCGGCACTCCAGATCACGGTGCTCGCTGTATTGCTCCGTGTCACAGCGGGTGCTGTCGTCCTGGCGGATCAGGTTGTTTTCCTTACCGTATAATTCGGCCAGGGCACGCAGCCTGAGGGCGATCTCCAGATTCAAATCGCTCTCTCTGGTGCCGTCCGCACCCAGGGCCCCGCTGTCGATCCCGCCGTGGCCGGGGTCAATGACCAGTGTCGGCGCCTGGTCGCTCAGGATGACTGTCTCTGTGCGGCGCAGCAGTATATGGAACAGGATCCCCAAAAACAGCGCCGGGAGGATCAGGGAGGCCAGCAGCAGACGATGACGTTTTTCTGCGATCACAGCCGCCTCCGCTGCCCTGCGGGCTTTGTCTCATTATAATCGGTGACTGTCCACAAGTCAAACCGAATGCGGTACAGCTTTACAACAGAATGCATATCAATCCCCCACTCCCCTCGTTGATGACGCGCTCTATGGTCTCCCGCAGCTTGCCGCGTGCGTTTTCCGGCAGCGCCTCGATTTTCGCCATGAGGCCCTCCTCTGCGATATCGTTCAATGATTTCCCGAAAATGTTCGACTGCCAGATGCGGTTGATATCCCCGTCAAACCCCTGAAGCAGGAAGTTGATGATATCCTCGGAAGCGCTCTCTCCACCTATGGCCGGGGTCACCTCCGTCTCCACGTTGGTCTTGAACATGTGGATGGCGGGGGCGTTGGCTTTCAGCTTCACGCTGTACTTTCCGCCCTGGCGCACGATCTGCGGCTCCTCCAGCTGCATCTGCTCCGTATCCGGCATGACCACGCCGTAGCCTGTGCTGCGCACCTGCTCCAGCGCTGATCGCAGCCGCTCGTAGTCCTGCCGGATGGCGCTCATCTCACTGAGTGTGGCAATCAGATCACCGTCGTTTTGTACTGTGATCCCGGTCTCTTCGCTGATGGTGGTGTAATACAGTTCCCGCGGTAGTGCAGCACAGATCGCCGCGACCCCGGTTCCCAGATCGTTTTGCCGTATGGAGACGGTAGATATGAGCTCTTCCTCCCGCAGCTTCCCTATCAGCGCTTTCACATCTTTGATTTTATCCAGCTCTTTTCCGGCCTCCCGAATCTGATCGAAGAGCTTCTTCCGCAGGACATTGTCCTGAGGGAGGGCATCCAGCCACTCCGGCAGGTATACGCCGACAGCCTTGAGCGGGAATTCCTCCAGCACCGAGCGCAGAATGCGGTCGATGTCCTCTTCGCCCATCTTCAGGCAGTTGACCCGCAGGCAGCGTACCTTATAGCGGGATTCGATTTCTCCCGCCAGAGAGATGGCCTGTTCTGTCTCGGGCTCAGCGCAGTTGAGAAGCACCACAAATGGTTTTGCGAGTGCTTTCAGCTCCTGGATGGTGCGAGCCTCCGCCGCTTCGTAGCTCTCTCTCGGGATTTCGCAGATGGACCCGTCCGTCGTCACGACGATGCCGACGGTGGAATGCTCGGTGATGACCTTCTCTGTCCCCTTTTCGGCTGCCTCTGTCAGAGTGACCTCGTGGTCAAACCAGGGTGTGGTGACCATGCGTTCCCCACCCTCGTCAAACTGTCCGGCGGCGCCATCCACCATGTACCCCACGCAGTCCACCAGACGTACCGATAGCTGCGCTTCATCTCCCAGGGTGACTGTGACGGCGTTCTCCGGGACAAACTTCGGCTCCGCGGTCATGATGGTTTTGCCGGAACCGCTCTGTGGGAGCTCATCCCGTGCGCGTTCCTTCACATAGGTATTCTCAATGTGCGGGATCACAAGCGTCTCCATAAAGCGCTTGACAAAGGTCGACTTTCCCGTGCGTACCGGGCCGACAACGCCCAGCATGAAGGCTCCGTCGGTCCGGAGGGCGAGTTCGCTGTATATGGTGGTGTCCGTCATAAAAAACCTCCGCTGTCATGTTCTCGTTTGTACGAGTTTATGACCAGCGGAGGTTTCGTATGACCGTGCCCTCAGACAAAACAGACAGTCTGTCTGTGGCGCTTGCTGACGAAAAAGCTGAGCGAGGGAAAGCATGCGGCCAATTGATCCCGCAACACCGGGATCACCGGCGTCTCGGTGCAGAAGTGATCGCCGTCGATCAGATTGATGCCCAGCTCCTGGGCCCGGAGGAACTGATGATATTTGACATCGGCGGTGACGTAGGTATCGCAGCCCTTTTGCCAGGCGTCCTCCAAACTGTCGCCGCCTGCGCCGCCCATGACAGCCAGCCTGTGTACCGGCTTTCCGGCGTCATAATATCGCAGGCCCGACACCTGAAGCTTTTCCTTACAGCGGGAAAGGAAGTCCGGCATGGTGTAAAGCGTGTCCAGCTCCCCTACCCTTCCGCAGCCGGAAGCGTCCAGGGTCTCCAGCGGTTCCGCGCCCAGCAGCCGGATCAGCACGTCGTTGACGCCGCCCTCGGCGATATCCAGGTTGGTGTGCATGGAGATGACTGCGATGCGGTTTTCCGCAAGACGCAGGAGCCGCTCAGTGGCTGGATCCGCGTCGGTGATGGATCTGGCCGGGTGAAACAGCAGCGGATGGTGGGAGACGATCAGCTCGGCGCCCAGCTCGGACGCCTCCGCCACAACAGCGTCTGTCACATCCAATGCAAGAAGAACCCGACTCACCGGGTTTTCTCCCCGTCCGATCTGAAAGCCGGCATTGTCAAAATCCATCTGCAGCGACAGGGGCGCCATCTCGCACAGGGCGCTGTAAATCTCGTTGATTGTCGTCATGACGTCTCTCCCATTTCTCTCATTTGATGCAAGATTTCACGGTACAGCTCGGCTCTGGCGTTCTCCGCAGCGCCGCTCTCCATGCCGCACAGCGCTTTTTCCAGCCGCTGTCTCTGCTCTCCCAGAGAGCGCAGCCACAGCTCGTCGTCCTCCGCCAGCGTCCGCTTTCCGCAGAACAACTCCGCGTCATTCAGCACTGTTCGTCCGCCGAAGCGCGCGGTGAGGATCTGATACAGGGTGTCCCCCTCCGCCGCCGCGCACTCCTGCAGGATTTCAAAATCGTTGTATACAAGCCAATAGCGCAGGACCTCGGCCCGCGTCATGGGCTGCAGGACCAGGCGATAGCGCGGGTGCATGCACCACTCCGCCTCGTCCAGGATTTTCACGATGAGATCACCGCCCATCCCGGCAATCACGATGGTGTCCACCGCATCCGGCGGGCAGAGCTTCAAGCCGTCCGAGAGCAGGAACTCGATCCGCCCGGCCACCCCGGACTGGGCGGCTGTGCGTCTGGCCGCATTCAGAGGGCCGGCGTTGATATCCGACGCCAGGACCCGCCCCGGGTAACCGCGCCGGACAAGACGCACGGGAATGGTCCCATGGTCTGTGCCCACGTCTATGCAGCCTAGGCCGTCGGGAATGAGCTCTTCAATTTTCCGCAGACGCGTGTCCATGGCGGTATCCCCCTTCATTGAAAAAAGCCGGAGCAAGTCCGGCTTTTTTACATTTCTGATTGATCAGACGGTCTCCAGGAAGGCTTCCAGGTAGCGCAGGAACTCGTCGGGATCCACGCCGTGGGCGCAGCAGGCCTGCTCGATATTCTCGCCGCTGGCCATCGCACAGCCCATGCAATGCATGCCGATTGCCTGGAAAGCGGGCATCGCCTGGGGGCAATTCTCAACGACTTCGGAGATCAGGGTTTCGCGGGAAATTTCCATTGTGATTCCTCCAGTTTGGAATAGGAAAAGGGACACCGGAGTGTCCCCTTACCTTTGCGGGATCAGGCGATCAGGCCTGCTCTCTCATCTTAGCGAAGCACTCGCTGCAGTAAACAGGACGGTCGGACTTGGGCTCGAAGGGAACCTTGGCCTCGCCGCCGCAAGCAGCGCAGACAGCGGTGAAGAACTCGCGGGGACCACGGGCAGCGTTCTTGCGCGCATCACGGCAGGCTTTGCAGCGCTGGGGCTCATTCTGGAAGCCGCGCTCAGCGTAGAACTCCTGCTCACCGGCGGTGAAAACGAATTCCTTGCCGCACTCTTTGCATACTAAAGTCTTGTCTTCGTACATCTCGAATCCTCTCTTTGATTGTGCCTATCGGCTGTATTTGCGTTCAGCTTTTGCTGAAATCGCCAAAAGTAGTGTCCCGCGCGAGCTTCTGCCTGATTCGCTGCACGGCATTGTCAACGGACTTTGCACTTTTGCAAAGTCGTTCCGCAATCTCTCTGTATGACAAGCCCTCTAAATAGAGATCAAGGACCTTAATCTCAAACCTGGAAAGGCAGCGGGAAAACGCGGCGTAAAGCTCTTCCTTGCTCTCTCTGGCCAGGACCAATTCTTCTGGATTGCAGCGGAAATCTTCGGATAGAGCCGATAAGTCTGCGCTGGATTCTTCGGAGAGTTGTTCAAGAGATATACCGTCGTTTAGGGGGAAATGCTTGTTTCGGGATGCGGATTTAATGGCTGACAAAAGACGCATCCGGATGCAGTGCTCAGCAAAGGTTCGGAAAGAGCTGCCGTCCTTCGGGTCAAAATTCTTGATCGCGGAGAGTAAACCAAATGTGCCCTCCTGGATCAGGTCTTCGCTGTCGCCGCCAGCCAGGAACAGCGGTCTGGCGCAGATTCTGACAAGGCGGAGATACCGTTCAGCAAGAACTTCCTCCGCGTCTCTGTCGCCCTCCACCGCAAGTATCTGGAGTCTTTTGTCATCTAACGCTGTATAATCTGTCATATCTAATCATATGTTTTGCATATATACATCATGTATTATACAACATTACCCACCAAAGTCAATACTTTTTTTGTGGATTTTGCCGCACAGCAAAAAGGCGGATCAGAGCTCGATCTGCTGCTGGCCGATATAGGGGATCCCCAGATGCGCATATGCCTTGGGCGTTACACAGCGGCCGCGGGGCGTTCTGGTCAGAAATCCCCGCTGAAGCAGATACGGCTCATACACATCCTCCAGGGTGACCGCCTCTTCATTGATGGTTGCAGCCAGTGTTTCCAATCCCACCGGGCCGCCGCCGTAGTACTCAATGATGCTGCGCAGCATTCTGCGGTCCAGCGCGTCCAGTCCCAGCTTGTCGACCTCCAGACTCAGCAGCGCCTTGTCTGCGACCTCGCGTGTAATGACGCCGTCGGCCCGGACCATGGCGTAGTCCCGCACGCGGCGCAGAAGCCTGTTTGCGATGCGGGGCGTTCCGCGGGAGCGGGAGGCGATTTCAAAGGCACCCTCCGGGACGATCTTCACGTTCAGAATCCCGGCGGAGCGCTGTACAATGCGCTGCAGCTCCTCCGGCGTATAGAGCTCCAAACGGAGCGTGACGCCGAAGCGATCCCGCAGCGGTGCCGTCAGCTGACCGGAGCGTGTGGTAGCGCCGATGAGCGTAAAGTGCGGCAGATCCAGATGGATGGAGTTTGCCGAGGGTCCTTTGCCCAGGATAATGTCGATGGCATAGTCCTCCATCGCCGGGTAGAGGATTTCCTCATAGGCCCGGTTCAGGCGGTGAATCTCGTCAACGAAGAGAATATCGCCTTCATTGAGGTTGGTCAGCATCGCCACCAGATCGCCGGGCTTTTCAATGGCGGGGCCGGACGTGATGCGCATGTTGACACCCATCTCGTTTGCGATCACGGCAGCCAAGGTTGTCTTGCCAAGTCCCGGGGGGCCGTGGAGCAGAACATGGTCCAGCGGTTCCCCACGCATCTTGGCTGCGTCAATGAACACGCTCAAATTGTCCTTTGCCTTTTCCTGGCCGATATACTCGCCAATGGTTTTCGGGCGAAGGGAGCCCTCTGCGTTGTCCTCTGGGAGACTTACCGCAGCGGTGATGATCTCATCATTGACTTCGTCGGAAAAATTAATACTCATGGTCTATCCTCTGTTTAACGAACCATTTGCTTCAAAACCGCGCGGATGATCTGTTCGGCCGTCATGGAGCCGGTGTCCAGCTTTTTCAGCACAGGTGCGATCTCTGCGCTGGAGTAGCCAAGTACGCCGAGCCCCGTCAGCGCGTCGTTGACGGCAGAGCTTGAAACAGAGGCCGCCGGGCTCATCACAGGCGCGGAGAAATCCACGCTGCTGACTTCCTTGCTGACCTTGTCCTTGAGCTCCAGGATGACACGCTGTGCGATCTTTTTTCCGATTCCTGGGGCCACAGTCAGCGCCTTCTCGTTGTTGCTCATGACGGCAAGCGCCAGCCCCTCCGGCGTGTTGTGGGAGAGAATGGACATGGCGGCCTTGGGCCCGATGCCGGAAACCGAGGTCAGCATCTCAAAGCAGCGCCGCTCGTTTTTGTCCAGGAAACCGAAGAGATCAAAGTTGTTTTCCCCGATGGACTCGGAAACGAACAGCTTGACCTTCTCCCCTGTCTTCAACCCGGCAAGTGTGTAGGCCGTCACCGCCATGCCGAAGCCGATCCCTCCGCAGTCGATCACGGCAAGGCCGGGTCCCAACTCGCTGACTGTGCCTTCTATATGGTAGAGCATTCTTCGCGTTCTCCTTTGAACAAGAGTGAGGTTGCGCTGCGGGCGTGACAGATTGCAAGCGCAACCGCGTCAGCGGCATCGTCGGGCTTTGGCGCGGCAGGCAGCTGACACAGCCGCTTGACCATGTCCATTACCTGTCTCTTCTCGGCACGGCCATAACCCACCACGGACTGCTTGACCTGCAGCGGCGTATACTCAAACACCTGAACCCCCGCCTTGCGGCAGGCAAGCAGGATCACGCCTCTTCCATGGGCCACAGCGATTCCGGTGGTAATGTTTGTGTTGAAAAAGAGTTCCTCAATCGATACCGCGTCCGGCTGAAACAGCTCCAGAATACTGAGCATATCGTCATAGATCTGCTCCAGCCTGCTGGATAGGCTGGTGTGAGCCGGAGTGCTGATAACACCGCATTTGATCAGTTTGTGTTGGTTTTTTTCGGATTCCACGACGCCGAAACCGATGGTTGCGATTCCGGGGTCAATTCCCAAAACGCGCATCAAATCACATCCCAAGTGGGATTCTAGCATATTTTCCAATGCTGCGCAACAAAAGAATCATCCGCCCGGAGGAAGGGCGGATGACCGAGGAAATCAGGCTCTGGGATGAGCCTTGTTATATACATCTTTGAGCTGCTTTTTGACCAGCTGCGAGTACATATGGGTGGACGAGATATCCGCGTGTCCCAGCATTTCCTGGATGGCGTGGATGTCGGCGCCGTTTTCCAGCAGATGCGCGGCAAAGGAATGACGCAGGGTATGCGGCGTAATGTCCTTTTCGATCCCCGCCTTCTTCTGATAGTGCTTGACGATTTTCCAGAAGCCCTGACGGGACATGCGCTCGCCGCTGACATTGACGAAGAGGGACTGTTCGTCCGGCAGAAGGATCATCTGGGGACGGACCAGCGTCATGTAATCCGTCAGCGCCTTGACCGCTGCGGGGTACATGGGAATGAAGCGCTCCTTGTTCCGACCGTGGCAGCGAATCACACCGGCGCTGAGGTTGACATCGGAGATGTTGAGCTCGATCAGCTCGGTTACCCGGATGCCGGTGGCATACAGCAGCTCCAGCATGGCTTTGTCCCGGTAGCCCTTGGGATCGATGCATTCCGGCTGCTCCAGAAGAAGCTCCACTTCCTTGCTGGTCAGAATCTCCGGCAGCTTCTGGGTGTTCTTGTCCGGAATCAGACCCTGGGCGGGATTGACGGTGATCAGCTGCTTGATAAATAGATGGGAGTACAGACATTTGATGGAAGCGATGGACCGGGAAACTGTGGCGACAGACTTCCCTTCCGAGCGGAGCATCGCGATGTATTCCGCCAGATCCTCCGCCTCGGCATCGTGGATGCCGTGGTCTGTGTGTTTGTCCAGATAATCGGCCAGCTGCCGAATATCTCTCAGGTAAGAGCTGAGGGTGTTTGCGGATGCTTTCTTGTCCTCGGTGAGATACTTTTCAAACATCTCAATGCACTCGGAATTCTGCATTCAAACGCCCTCCTTTCCATTTCAGTATCTATGCATTATGAATCGGAACAGCAGAAACAAGCCCGCCAGGCCGAGCATAATCAAACAGGAAAACCACAGTTCTCTCTTTTGCCTGCCGCCTCTCTCTAAAAGGATGCGGTAAAGGAACACTCCCTGCCCCATTCCTCTTGTAAACAGCAGAAAAAACAGGACGACAGCCGCGGTCAGCGGAAGCAGGCCCTTTGTCAGGGACGAAGCGGACAAATTTGAAACCATCTCCCGTGCCCCAGCGGCGGACAGAATACCCAGGAGCAGCGCTTCGCCCGGCAGAAAAACCAGCGCGGATACGGAAAACTGGAGAAGACCGGCTGCCAGCAGCAGCGCTATTATTTCGGATTCCCTGCAATATGGTCTGAGATCCAGACCAAAATGTGCCGCTTCAAAGAAGAGAAACGAACCGGTAAAGAAGAACAGCATCGCAAACGCGGGAAAGCTTGCATGGTCCGCGCGTTTGATTGGATCATCTCTCGGCGTCTTCATGATTCTGTAATAATTCTGTGATTAACATAATTGCTTTCGGTAACAATATATTACAAACTCGCAAAATAATCAAGTCCTTTTTTTATTTTTCTTAAAATTTTTTCTCGCTTATGTCAACTCTTGTTACAGTTTTACGGATTCAGTTTTACAAAAATCCCGGGAAATAAACGATTTGAAGCCGTTTTATCCCATTCAATTATGTCAAGTCAGGCCCTGACAGATACCCGATTGTGCGTTTTACCGCTTGATGAAAACAGCAGCGCCCCGGTGATGCAGCCGGCCATCGTGAAGCTTGCGACGCTCAGCACACCGGAGGGCTCCGGCGCTGAGCTGCGGATTAAATAACCAACCGACAACAAAAGAGCGATCAGGATCAGCGCAGTAAGTATGGCGGAGAGAAGCACCCCGCTCTTTCTCCCCTTCCCCACTGTGACGCCTGCCGCAAAGGCAGCCAGAAAGCTGATGGCGGCGCTGACATAGGCCAGTGTCTGCGCCGTTGTCATACGCAGTGAGAGCACGGCGGCGGCCGGAAGCAGAAGCGCTGCTGCGCAGATGCACCAGGCGGCTGCAGCACGGAGGAAACAACCGGCGTTGAAGACGGTATCTTTTTTATGTTTCAGCAAAAAAACACCCCCAGGCAAATAAGACTGTTACATCTTATTTGTCCGGGGGTGCGATCATGCCTTACATGGGTCAGGCTTTCTTTCTGCCCTTGGCAGCGCGGGCCTCGGCCTCGGCAGCTTCCATCTTTGCCGTGGTGGAAATGCCCCACTTTTTGACCTGGATGCGGACTCTGTCCTCACCCGTTTCAAAAGTGACGGTGTCCTCGGTGACCTGGACGACCTTGCCGGTAATTGCGCCGATGGTGGTGATCTCATCGCCGACGCTCAGAGAGCTGCGCATCTGTTCAACCTGCTTTTTCTTCTTGTTTTCGGGACGGATCATGAAGAAATAAAACACGGCGAACATCAAAACGATCATGATCAGCATGGACGCGGAGCCGCCGGCAGCATCTGCAGTAAGGAAAAGATTCATTGTGGACTAACCTCCGAAATCAAAGTATCTGTATTATATATGCAACGGTTCGAAATTTCAAGATGCTTATATGCGTTTGTCGAGAATTTGCGCATACTTGCCGCGAAACTGCCGGAAACTGCCGTCATCCAGGCTGTCACGGATGTGCTGCATGAGGCTGTTGTAAAAGTACAGATTGTGCATCACGGCAAAGCGCATCGCCAGCATCTCCTCCGCCTTGAACAGATGGCGCACATAGGCGCGGGAGTATCGGCGGCAGATGGGGCAGCCGCATACCGGGTCAATGGGCTGCTCATCCCGGGCGTATTTTTCATTTTTGATATTGATGATGCCGCCCCAGGTAAAGAGATGGCCGTGGCGGCCGTTGCGCGCAGGCATGACGCAGTCAAAGAAATCGACGCCTCTGGCTACACCCTCAATGATATTGCCCGGTGTTCCGACGCCCATGAGATAGCGGGGCTTGTCATTCGGCATGTACTCCTCCACCGCTTCGATGGTGTCGTACATCTCCTGGTGGCTCTCCCCCACTGCAAGACCGCCGATGGCGTATCCGGGCAGCTCGAGCGCTGCAATCTTCTTCATGTGTTCGATTCTGAGATCGTGGAAGACAGCGCCCTGATTAATCCCGAAGAGCATCTGGCCGGGGTTGACCGCATCGTCCTCCTGGTTATAAGCGGTCAGCGCCGATTTGCACCGCTCCAGCCAGCGGAAGGTGCGGTCGCAGGAGCGCTGCACATAGTCCTTCGGAGACGGGATCTTCACGCACTCGTCAAAGGCCATGGCGATATCGGAGCCGAGGTTTGCCTGGATCCGCATGCTCTCCTCCGGGCCCATGAAGATGTGGCGTCCATCCACGTGGGAGTTGAATTTCACACCCTCCTCGGAAATCTTGCGGAGCTTGGCCAGGGAAAAAATTTGGAAGCCGCCGCTGTCGGTGAGGATGGGTCCGTCCCAGGTCATGAATTTGTGGAGGCCGCCCATGCTCTTGACCAGCTCGTCACCGGGGCGGACGTGCAGATGGTAGGTGTTGGAGAGCTCCACCTGGCATCCAATGGTCTTTAGGTCCTCGGCAGAGAGCGCACCCTTGATGGCGCCCTGGGTGCCAACATTCATAAACACCGGTGTCTGTACCAGACCGTGGGGAGTCTCAAAGCTGCCGCGCCGGGCGTGCCCATCCTGCTTCAATAGCCTGTACACCGTATCCCCCCTTACAGGATCAGCATGGAGTCACCGAAGGAGAAAAAGCGGTATCGCTCCTCCACAGCGACTTTGTAAGCGTTCAGAATATGCTCTCTCCCTGCCAGGGCAGAGACCAGCATGATCAGTGTGCTCTCCGGCAGGTGAAAGTTTGTCACCAGCGCGTCAATGCACTTAAATCGATAACCGGGATAGATGAAAATGTCCGTCCAGCCGGAGGAAGGCACCAGCGTGCCGTCCTCTTTTGCAAAGCTCTCCAGGGTGCGGCAGGAGGTGGTCCCCACGGCGATGATTCGGCCGCCGTTTTGTTTTGTTTCATTCACAGCCTGTGCGGTCTCTGGCGAGATAATGCAGAACTCCGCATGCATCTCGTGGTTTTCAATTTCCTCCTCTTTGACGGGACGGAAAGTGCCGAGACCCACGTGCAGTGTGATGGGACAAACCTTGACGCCTATGTCGCGGATCTGGTCCAGCAGCTCCGGTGTAAAGTGCAGCCCAGCTGTAGGAGCCGCGGCGCTGCCCAACTCCCGGGAATAGACGGTCTGATACCGCTCTGCGTCCTCCAA
>JAEEGL013684262.1_pt1 | contig 14003 bp, 14 predicted proteins | sample 9134231 | NCBI WGS metagenome assembly JAEEGL01 (sample SAMN16246548, study PRJNA631951) | gut metagenome | biome: gut microbiome; feature: rumen; material: fiber-attached | host: Bos | place: Iran: Karaj | collected 2018-10
GAATTGCGATGATGTCAAATATGGCCACGTCTTTAATCATGCATAAGAGAGTGGAAACGACTTTGGCAAAGGCCAAAGCCTTAAGAGTATATGTTGAACCGCTGATCAATCGCTCGAAAGAGGATTCGACTCACAACCGCCGTATTGTTTTCAGCTACCTGCATAGCAAGGACGCTGTCAACGAGCTGTTCCGTGAGATTTCGCAGAAGGTGTCCAACCGTCCTGGTGGCTACACCCGCATTCTCAAGACCGGAATCCGTAAGGGAGACAATTCGGAAATGGCTATTATCGAGTTGGTTGACTACAACGAGAATATGCTGAAAGAGCCTAAGGCCAAGAAGGCTAAGAGCACTCGCCGTAGCCGTGGTGGCAAGAAGAACGAGGAGGCAGCTCCCGCTGTCGAGGCTCCTGTTGCCGAGGCTCCCGTCGCTGAGGCTCCCGCCGCCGAAGAGACCAAGGCTGAGTAACTTACTATCGTTTTTTGATAATAAAGGTGTTGTCGCATGAGCGGCAACACCTTTATTGTTTACTACGTAGTGATTCTGTTTCCAGTGTACGATACATGGTAATGGAGCTTCGCAAAGCGCTTGAATAGTGGTCCTGACTCCAACAGTTTTTAGACCTACGTTTTCTGCCGCATGACTGACTCCGAGCAAACTTGAACCTTCACGAGATTATGTCACAATAATCACGAAGGGTTTCGAGCGCAATTTGTTGACCGTGAAAACTACATATCATGGTGAGACACGCTGCTCCGCAGTCCATCGAGTCGGCCTGGTGACAAAAAGGATAATGCGTCATTTTATGTACCGTTTACATTGGAGACATCACTTATCCTTGCTTCCTTGTTGTGCTTTTTTAGAGAGTTCTGTCTTGCCAAATCTCCAAGTCGCGCCAACAGTTATCTGACGTGAGTCGAAACGGGTTTCATTGTTGTTATAAAGGAATACATTAGTCGAAACGTTTTTAGCCACAAGCGAATTGAACAAATCGTTAATGTCAAGATATAGCGATAGTCTCTCGTTTAGCAGATTTGCGGATAGTCCAGCGTCCATCATGAATATTGGCTCTGTGTATGACAATACTTCATGTTTTTTCCCAGTATACATGACATTCGCAAACAGGTTGACAACTTTCCATAATTTGCATTGAGCGTTGAGTCGTATGTTGTAGTTCAACGACTCATTGGTGGTCCACATGCCTGGTCTGAAAGGTATGTTATAATAGTTGTCATACAACACTGCTGTCAACTTCACAGTGGTCGACTGGGCGGGACGAAGCATTAAGGTGAATTGGAGCCCTGTATTACTCGCCTCGCCTTCACCATTATAAGTTGAATACTCTACAATACGTCCGAAGTAAGGGTGAAATGCCACATCTGTGATTGCGACAATATATCCATCCAATTTCCAGTGGTAAGCAGACAACGACACTGAGCCCTTCTGGAAAAGGCAGGACCATTTAAGATTAATACTATGAGAATGATTGACTTCAAGGTTTGGATTGCCATAACTGAACCTTTCCAAGTCTAATACTTGGAAATTACTCATTGTTTCCGCGCCTGGCCTGCCAAAACGATAGGAATAACTAAGATTAAGACTGTTTTTGTTGTTTAGTTTGTAGTTGGTGTGTAGAGAAGGCACAATGTTGAAAAAGAATTTGTCTACATCATAAATGTCGGTGGCTTCTTTCAAATCATAGTAGTCAAGCATTTTCCAGTTCTCATGTAACCTAATGCCACCTTTGAGGCTCAATTTTCCGAAACGGTGTCGGAGTGTAAAATATTGCGAGATCTCATTGTCGTTTTTTTCTGAGCTAAAAGAACGTATTCCATCGTGGATTAAGGTTCCCGCATCTGGGCAGATAGAGTCCCATGTGCTTTCCCGGAAGGTTTTGTTAACAGATGCGGACATTCCCGCCTCTATTTCGCCAAATCTCCATGCGCGGTTTGTATAGTCAAGGTTGAAAGCGGCGACAGGTCCGTGTCTGGTTTCTGTATGCAGCATTCCCATGTCTTGTAGTGTGGAAACATAGTCGCGTAAGGAGTTCGATTCGTCAAGGTTGTTAAACCATCTGGTAGATACGCCAATTTTTAAAGTCTGCCCAGTGGCGCCAAACATATGCAAGAAGTCAATATTAAGCGAGCTGCTCCTGTTATTAAAACTATGGTCTATAGAGTTCTGGTAACTATAGTCTCCAGTATCGTAGACAAATTCCCTGTGGGTTACCGGGTAATCCAAAGTTTCTCTCATCTTGTTTATTGCCAAGTTTAATTGTGCGGAAAGCAAATTGAGGTCGTTTATGCTATAGTCAACATTTGCACCTATGTAGTGGTAGTTATATTTTTGCTTTCCACTGTAGAAAAAGTATTCAGAGGATGATAGTGTAGTGTCGTCGGTGAATAAACTTTTCGAGTTTTCTTCTTGAACAAGGTTTTTTCGGAAAGCGCTGTTAACATATAAATTCACGCTGACTCTTTCGTTGGCCCATACATAGCTGGCCCATGGTGATATACGTGGCTCGGTACTTCCGTTGAGCCCCACGCATAGCAGTTGGTTCATTGAGAAGCGATGTTTGGTGATTATATTAACAACTGTGCCTGAAGCGTCATAACGGGCAGAGGGGTTTTCAATAACCTCAATTCGTTCGACTGACGTGGCAGGCATATTTTTTATATATTGTCTAAGACTCTCATCGTCCAAATGAGTTGGTTTGTCGTTGATGAGAACTGTGATGTTGGTGCTGCCACGAAAAGTGATCACGCCTTTGGCGTCTACCTCAACGCCTGGTGCATTCTGTAATGCGTCAGCAACAGATCCTGTCTGAACTGCTGGATCGTCGGTGACATGGTAGTATGTTTTCTCACCATCGTCAGAGTATATTGGTTTTTCAGCAGTCACTGTCACTGCTTTGAGTGTTCCGGCATTTCTTTTCAATGTAATGTCACCCAGGTTGATATTGTCTGACAATGATATCGGTACTGTTGTCTGTGTGTGGCCAATGTGTCTGACAATCAGAAGAAAATTGCCGGAGGGTGTCGCGTGTAATATAAATCTACCGTCGTTGCCACAGGTCGTTCCAGTAACGAATGAGCTGTCAGCCTCACTTATAAGTGCACAATTGGCGTATGAAACCACAGAGTTGGAATTGTCCACAACTCGGCCTTCAATATTGAATGTCTGGTTAGTTTGTGCGAATGTTGCTTTTGGGTAGTATAGAGTAAGAATAAGCGCAACAATAATAACTTTTTTAAAATGCTTCATTTTTCTGTTTTGTTTTTTCTTGCATTGAATGCTATAATGCTGTTTCGATAACTACGGATGATCTCAGAGTTGAAAAAGGATTTGTCGTTATGTACACAGAACAGAAGAACCCTTTTTCAATTTTTTTTCTGAACGCACTGACCGCCACACAATGGCAAATATTTACAGTCTATACATTCTCTGTTCTCAATAGGAGAGGATGCATTTGAGTAATTCCTGAAGAGTGTCCTCCTTGTCAAATAGCCCAACGCCTTGATCCTTACGGTATTTCATATATGCTGCATTATTCTGTTAATACTGCAAAAATACGAAAATATATTGATATAACAAAATGAGATTTAGTCATTTAATTTATAGAAATCCCCTTTGTAATAAGTACAATTTAAGTGTTTTACAGAATGACTTATGTGCCTTTATTTCGACGTATTTGTGTCGTGCATTTTTATACATATAAAATGCATATTTTTTTGGCGTTTTGTGACATCGGTATAAAAAAAAATATAAATAATAGTATAAAATGAAGATTTACAATCGAATGATAGATTGTTAAAAAAAAACTAATTCCACAAACGCTGTCCATCCTGCGAAACCATACGCCGCAGTTTCGCCGGAATACATCCCATATCATATATAACACCTCCTGCGTCATATCGGCGAACAGATTGTCATCCCCTCGTGAATAGTGACGGCACACACCGCATACCACACCCCAATTCTCATTTATGAGCGAGGTGAATTCTTCTTCTCTTTTATTATTTATAATATGTCGCGTCACAAAAAAGCCTTTATTAATAAGACGGAAAAAACGGTGTTCTATATTATTAGTCGCAAAAAATGCGAAAAAGTAACGCTCTGTTGAAAAATATTTTTTAATGATTTGATTTGTTTTTTGTTAATAAAATGACGATGGTTAAATTATTTAACAAAAGTTATATATACTAAAAAATGATAATACATTTAACACGAATTGCCACGAATTACACACGAATTGCCACGAATTACACACGAATTGGCTCGCTTCGCTATAAATTTATAAAAAATCTTATTCAAAATCTTTTATTTGTTTGATTTTCGGTTATTCCTTTTTGTTTTTGAGCCCGAAGGGCGACCGATTTATTGCAGGCTGGAAGCCTGCGCTCCAGATATATGCAGGCTGGAAATGTGGGATACGGATATATTGCAGGCTGGAAGCCTGCGCTCTAGGAAATGTGCGCCACGGAAGCCTGCACTACCGATGCAAAATAAGAAAAAAATAGGTAGGATGACGCAATAATAATAAGGGCATAACGTTAAAGTATTTTAACAATATAAATAATTAATAATAATCATATATAAAATTCATAAATTATGTCACAGATTATAGGAATCAGGGGCCGTCAGATTCTCGACTCGCGCGGAAACCCCACAGTGGAAGTCGAGGTGTTTACAGAACAAGGAGCCATGGGCCGCGCCGCCGTCCCCAGCGGTGCGTCGACGGGTGTGCACGAGGCATGCGAGCTTAGAGACGGCGATAAATCGCAGTATCTGGGCAAGGGCGTTATGCAGGCTGTTCAGAATGTTAACAATGTGCTCAATGAGGAACTTCGCGGCATGTATGTCAGCGAACAGCGCGCCATCGACCAGAAGATGATTGAGCTGGACGGCACTGAGAACAAGAGCCGTCTGGGAGCCAACGCAATTCTGGGCGTGTCGCTTGCCTGCGCCAAGGCCGCTGCCATGGAGAGCAACCAGGAGCTGTACTCCTATCTGGGCGGTGTCAACGCATATACGCTTCCTGTTCCAATGATGAACATTCTGAACGGCGGTTCGCATGCGGACAACAGCATCGACTTCCAGGAGTTTATGATTATGCCCGTGGGTGCGCCTACTTTCAGCGAGGCTTTGCGTATGGGTGCCGAAGTGTTCCATAACTTGCGCAATGTGCTGAAGAATAAAGGTATGTCGACCAATGTTGGTGACGAGGGCGGTTTCGCTCCCAACCTGGGCTCCAACGAGGAGGCTATCATGTGCATACTTCAGGCAATAGAGAAGGCTGGCTACCGTCCCGGCGAGGATGTCTATATCGCTCTCGACGCCGCCGCGTCGGAGTTCTATCTGCCCGAGGAGAACATGTATCACCTGAAATGGAGTAGCGGCGACAAGCTGACTCCGCAGCAGATGAGCGATTTCTGGACCGAGTGGGTAAAGAAATACCCTGTCATCAGCATCGAGGACGGTATGGCCGAGGACGATTGGGACGGATGGCGCCTGCATACCGACGCCATTGGAGACCGCTGCCAGTTGGTTGGCGACGACCTGTTTGTCACCAACGTGGAGCGCCTGAAGATGGGTCTTGACCGCAAAGTGGCAAACTCGATTCTTATAAAACTGAACCAGATAGGCACTCTCAGCGAGACAATAGACGCTGTGACTCTGGCGCTGCGCAACCAGTACACCGCCATCATCAGCCATAGAAGCGGCGAGACAGAGGACACCACTATCGCCGACCTTGTGGTGGCTATGAACGCGGGTCTTATTAAGACGGGTTCCGCAAGCCGAACTGACCGTATATGCAAATACAACCAGCTGCTTCGCATCGAGGAAAGTCTCGGCGACCAGGCCTACTATCTGGGCAAGGACTTTAAGTTTGTGAAATGAGCGGACTTGAGTACCAAGAGGGACGCACGGAACTCGACGAGCTTGGCGAGTTTGCCCTGATAGAGCGTCTTACCGACGAGTTCACCCCGCGTCGCAAATCGACGGTGAAGGGGGTCGGCGACGACTGTGCCGTCATTGGCGAGGGCGCTGTCAAAACCCTTGTCACCATGAACACGCTTGCCGAGGGGGTTGACTTCGATATGATGTATACTCCTCTTAAGCATCTGGGTTATAAAGCTGTGGCTGTGGCTATCAGCAATATTGCCGCCATGAACGGGACGCCGACACATGTGGAGGTCGGCGTCTCCGTTTCGAACCGTTATTCGGTCGAGGCGCTTGAGGAATTTTATTCAGGCATCCGCCTGTGCTGCGAGCGCTACGATGTCGACCTTGTGGGCGGCAACACGGGCAGCAGCCGTTCGGGAATGGTGATTACGGTGACCGCCGTCGGCGAGGTCGAGGAGTCGAAGATAGCCTACCGCGGCGGAGCGAAGCTGCACGATCTTGTCTGCGTTAGCGGCGACCTGGGTAGCGCCTATTCCGGATTGCTGGTGCTTGAGCGCGAGAAAGTAACCTATAAGGCTAATCCTGATTTCCAGCCCGACCTGGACTCGTACGACTATGTTCTGGAACGTTTCCTGAAGCCCGAACCGCGCCTTGATGTGGTTAAGGAACTTGCGTCGAGGGGCATTGTGCCGACATCGATGATTGACGTCAGCGACGGACTGGCCTCCGAGCTGCTGCATATATGCAAGTCGTCCCGTTGCGGATGCGAGGTCTACGAGGAGAGGATCCCTATTGACTACCAGACCACACGTGTGTGCAGCGAGATGAGTCAGAACATGCTTCCGGTGTCGAACGCGCTGAACGGCGGCGGCGACTACGAACTGCTGTTCACCGTGTCGCAGCAGGACTACGAGAAGGTGAAGGACATGGAGGGTATCCATATCATAGGCCATATCACAGAAGAGGGCATGCCCGCCGTTATGGTTACGCCCCAAAACACCACAATAACTTTGGTGGCACAGGGATTCAGGGAGTTAAAGTAGGGTGACAAGATGTATTGTTAATATTGTTATTATACTTTTTAAACCCTTATAATTGTTGGAAGACACTTTCAAACATAAACGCTGGCGCACGGAGATGGTGCGGCTGATGGGCGAGAAAGGCATCGACTCCAAGACTGTTTTGGACGCGCTGCTCGAGGTGCCGCGGCATCTGTTTCTCGAGACCATGCTCGACTATATGGCATACGAGGACAAGGCGCTGCCTATCAGTTGCGGGCAGACTATCTCGCAGCCGTCGACGGTGGCGTTTCAGAGCCAGCTGCTCGAGGCGTCGGCGGGCATGAAGGTACTCGAAGTGGGCACCGGCAGCGGATACCAGACGGCGGTGCTGTGCGCCATGGATTTGAAGGTGTTTACCATCGAGCGCCAGAAGAAACTATATGACGAGACTTGCGGAAGGCTGACGGCGTTGGGCTACAAGGCCAAGACTTTCCTTGGTGACGGCTACGCCGGACTGCCTGAATTCGCACCATTCGACAGGGTGCTTGTGACCTGCGGGGCGCCGCAGATTCCCGCGGCGCTGCTGTCGCAGATGAAAGTGGGTGGCATTATGGTGGTGCCAGTAGGAGGGGAACATCAGGAGATGTTGCGTATCGAGAAGCGGGGAACGGGTGAGGAGGATGTGGTTATACAGAAATTTGGAGACTGCAAATTTGTTCCGATGCTGGAGAAGTTGAGTTATGGAAAGGGGAAAGGGTGAGTTGTGAATGGTGAAGTGGGATATGGTTAAAGACCGTATCTAAAGTTAACGTTAAGGTTATAGTTAAAGTTTAGAATTTAAGGGGGATCTTAGTAACCAGTGTTGTTTTGACAGTTTTCGAGAGGTGAAAATGATGCCGCAATGGTACAGGTCTACAGAAAGTGTCACACGCGGGTCGTCGACAGTCCGTTTCCATACGCTTTCTTGTAACTTGTCGCGGTGCGGGCTGCGAAAAACACCTATAAACGACCCGTCGGCATTCCGCATCAGATTGTCCACAAGCCAGTCGCCCTTTTCTGTCTCAACGGCTTGGTAATGGTCACACAATTTGTAGAGCAATTGCGCATATCGGTCGCGGGCATCTATGCCTGAAGCCGACAACAGGGAACGGTCCATTCGTGGCGCGATGACATTTTGGTAGAGGTCGAACAGGAATGGCGATTGGATATTATACTGGCTGTTAGCCTTTAATATGAAAGTGACTTTATTCAAAACAGAAACAAAAATATGTTTTTTTTAAGAAATAGAATGCGCTGTTTGTCGATTTGTGCCATTTTAGCGGCGGTGCTTATGTGCTCGTGCGGCGGTGGCGACGTTTATACACCGAAGCCCAAGGGGTATATGCGCATAGATTTGCCCTCTAAATCGTACAGCGTATACGACACGGCGGCGTTGCCCTTTGTGTTCGATCGACCTGTCTCCGCCACTGTCGATTTGAAGAAGAACGAGCGGCGGCTCAAATGGGTGGATGTGAAATATCCTGAGCTGAACGGGGTGATTTTTCTCAGCTATATACCACTTAATGGCCTCAAGGACCTCGCCGGTCAGGTGGATACTTCCTATCAGCTATTGTCCAAGCATTTTGGTTTCTCGTCGGGTGTCGACGAGCGCCAGTTTGTCGACGTTGATAACAGAGTCTATGCCACCACCTACCGCCTGCAGGGGCAGAATGTGGCTTCGACCTATCAGTTCTGGGCCACCGACAGCGCAACTCATTTCCTCAGAGGCTCGCTGTATATCGACTGTGTGCCGAACAACGACTCGCTGGCGCCGGTGTTGGAATATTTGCAGCAGGATTTGGACCACCTGCTCGAGACTTTAAGATGGAGATGATTCATATGCGTGTGACTAGGTGTGGATATATCGCGGTATTGCTTATGCTCGTCTTGTCGGGCAGTGCCGTGTCACAAAATGCCGTTCCTGACTTTTTTGTGGGACGTTGGTGGCTTGGCTTCCTTGAGGAGGCGTCGTTGCCGATCAACATAAAATTCGAGGCAGAAGGGCCGGTCCTCTTCAGTCCGATGCAGTCGGACGAGGCTATGCCGGCGAGTGGATGGAGTTTCAAGAACGACACCCTGCGCCTGTCGCACAAAGGGACGGGTCTTAAAATGACGTTGGCCTGGAACGCCGCCGACAGCTCTTTTGCGGGCTCTTTCCGACAGAACCTGCTGCACACGCAGATACGTTTTGTCCCTGCCGACACATTGTACACCCTTGTGCGTCCTCAGACCCCCTGTCCACCATATCCGTACAAAGAGATCGAGGTCGTGGTGCGGCGCAAGAAGGCTGGTGTCACCCTGGCCGGCACCCTCACCATCCCCAATGGTGACGGACCTTTCCCGGCCGTTGTCCTTGTCAGCGGCAGCGGACAGCAAAACCGCGACGAGGAGCTGTTGGGTCACAAGCCTTTCGCGGTGCTTGCCGACTACTTGACCCGCAACGGCATCGCTGTGCTGCGTTATGACGACCGTGGTGCCGGCGGCTCGAAAGGGGATGTTGAGAAAGCCACAACGCTCGATTTCGCCGCCGACGCCGAAGCCATGTTCAGCTGGCTTCGCAAGCAGAAAAGAATCGACAGCCGCAGAGTCGGCATAGTGGGACATAGCGAGGGAGGCATGATAGCTCCTATTGTGGCCTCTCGATGCGGGAAGGTGTCGTTTATAGTGATGCTTGCCGGTCCGGGCTGTTCGGGAGCCGACATATTGTTGCAGCAGAACGAGCGGATTCTTGAGCTTGCCGGTGTTCAGCGACGGCTAATAGACGCGCGTATCGGAGCCATGCGTTCGTTTTTCGGGATGATAGACACACTTGATGTGGGAAAATACAATGACGCATATATCGCCCTTGCCGACGAGCACAGCAAAGGTTTGACAGCCGACGAGCGTAAGCAGGCGGGACTGCGAAAGGGCGACGCGATGGCGATGGCTATGCAGATGGGTGTGCCGTGGATGCGCTGTTTCATAAAGCTCGACAACACCGACTATTTGCGAAAGGTGCGCTGTCCTATCCTTGCCATAGGCGGCGACAGGGACTGCCAGGTGCTGCCGTGCAACCTGGACAGCATCGCCGCTGCAACACAGGGACGGGCCTATACGGTGCTGATGCCCGGTCTCAACCATTTGATGCAGCATTGCCAAACAGGAGCCACAAGCGAGTATATGGCCATAGAGGAGACCATGGCGCCCGAGGTGATGGATTTGATTTCCGGTTTTATCCATAAACAATTGTAAGAAAAACGCACAGACTAACGTTGATTTCGGTATGATTATCAAAAGAATATGGTGAAATAATATAATTGTTCATTTCGTTGAATATTAAACCAAAACGGTCGTTGTACTTTCCCCTTTAAACTATAACCTTCACCAGATTCCAAAATTCTTTGTATATTTGCACATTCAAAAATAGTAAACACCAATCCTTATGAAAAGAGTTTCAGTAATACTTTTTGCTATAGCCACATTGGCTTTCGTATCATGCAAGAAAGAGTACACGGTGACCGTCACCTCAAACAATAGCGCCTATGGCACTGTCACTGGCGGGGGCACATACAAGAAAGGCACCACAGCCACCATCGCCGCCATCCCCGCCGAGGGGTGCAGCTTTGTAAGCTGGCAGGACAATACCACAGACAATCCGTTCTCGTTCGAGGTTAACGAGGATGTCACCTATATCGCCACATTTCAGCAGGACGCCTCGCTGGCCGACGCTTTTGTGGGCGAATACACGCTGACAGGCGATGCCACATTCAACAACGTGCCGATGATAGGGACCTACTCGATGGATTTGACACCGATGGACGCCACCATTGAAAAGACAGGCTCGGGCGGCGACGTGACAGTGACAATTTCCGGACAATCGACGACGGGCTATGTCAATAGCACGGGACTCCATATTGATCCGGTGGTCATCAACGAGACATTAATGTCGTACAGTGTCGCCATTACTATAACCTTCCCGACAATCAGCGCGCCTGTCAACGGCACCACCTCGTGGGTTTCAACCCTCAACGCCAATGTCTCAGGTATCGGCATTTCGGGTACCGCAAATATGACCGCTACAAAAAAATAGCCATGTATATAGTCACAGGCGCCACAGGTTTTATCGGTTCCAACCTGTTGGCTGAAATGCAGAACAGAGGTTGTCGCGACATCGTTGCTGTTGACAGTTTCGGCTGTGATGCCAAGTGGAAAAACGTCGCCATGCGCGGCGCTTTGAGGTTCGTGTTTCCCGAGCAGCTGCCTGAGTTTCTTGCCGCGCACAGGGCTGAAATCAATGCAGTGCTTCATCTTGGAGCCATTTCGTCGACCACCGAGACTGATGTTGACAAGATTGTCGCCAACAATTTCCAACTGACGCTGAGTTTGTATGAGTTCTGTCGCTCGAATGGTATAAGGATGGTCTACGCCTCGTCGGCCGCCACATACGGCGCCGGCGAACAGGGCTTTGTCGACAATGACAGCCTGGAGTTTATCTCGCGGCTGCGGCCACTCAACCCTTATGGGTGGAGCAAGAACGCCGTAGACAAATACATTGCCGCCGACTCTTGTTTCGATAAGGATGGCGCGGGGATGGTCGGTCTGAAATTTTTCAATGTCTATGGTCCCAACGAGTACCACAAAGGGATGCAGATGAGTGTGGTGCGCCACTTCTACGAGCAATACCGCACCACAGGCAAGGTTCGGCTCTTCAAGTCGTATCGTGACGACTGCGCCCATGGCGAGCAACGCAGGGATTTCGTGTGGGTCGGCGACTGTGTTGATGTTATGCTATGGATGATGGAACACAAGGAGGTGAAAGGCCTCTTCAATGTGGGTACCGGACACGCCACCTCGTATAACATTGTGGCCAGAAGTGTGGCCGAGAGCATGGGAGTGGAACCTGTGATAGAGTACATAGAAATGCCCGACTCGGTCAAGAACCAGTACCAATACTTCACCGAGGCCGACCTGACAAAACTGCGTCGCGCGGGTTATACGGCGTCGATGACATCGGTGCCCGACGGAGTGGAGCTTTATGTTAAGGGATTTCTGTCGCAGGCTAACTGTTACCGATAGAATTCGGAACAGAGTATGGCGGTTGCTGTGGCGGCGTTGAGCGACTCGCAGGTGCCGCCGATGTTAGGAATAGTTATTCTGTGTTTTATGTTTCTTGCCACGGTGGGTGAGATGCCTTGTCCTTCGTTGCCGATGACGAGTACGGCGGGCCGCCTGAGCGTTGTCTTGTACAAATCGCTTCCGTCGAGCATCGCGCCGTAGGTGTCGATGCCTTTATTGTTTTTCTCACCCAGCCATTGCGCAAGGTCGCAATAATCGACGTGTGTGCGGAAAATGGCTCCCATGGTGGATTGCACGACTTTGGGGTTGTAGCAGGACACTGTGCCTGTTCCGCAGACCACGTGGCGTATTCCGAACCAGTCGGCTATACGGAGTATTGTTCCCATATTGCCGGGGTCCTGCAACCCGTCGAGGGCGAGGACTAGTTCTGAATTCTGAATTTTGCTTTTGGAATTCTCTTTTTTGCGCTCCACCAGCATCCACACCTTGTTGGGAGTGCGCATCAGGCTGAGGCGCTCAAGTTGTTCGTCGGTGACCACGTATGCCTCTCCGCAACGATCCAGACCGTCGATGTTAGACTGCATGTATTCCGCTGTGCCGCAGACAATGCGTATGGCGAAGTCCGACAGCATGGCCTCGTGGCAAAGCTTCACGCCCTCCACAACGAAGACACCCTCTTCGTCGCAGCGTTTCTGCAGGCGGTAGGCCGCCAGATTCTTTAGTTGGTTCTTCGATAGACAGTTCATATCTCAATAACGAGGAGTTCTTTTTTTTGTTGTCTGCAATCACATAAAGCTGCATACAGTATACTAAAGGAGGTGCCTTTCGAGGTCTGTATGCGTCAACTTTGTTTTGATTTTTTTGTCAATTCATTTTTTCACATAGCGTCCGATGTGCATTTTCCTGTCTTTATCAATAATACGCAAGATGTAAGTTCCGACAGGAATATCCCCGATGTTAAGTGTTATATCGGTGTTTGAGCGCGACTCAACAAACCAGCGAAATACCGGACGGCCGGACTGGTCAAATATTTGCAGGTCGTTTATGTCGCCAGAGGTCTGAACAGTAAGTGTTTGTGTTGATGGGTTTGGGAACAGCATAAGCGCTGACGGCCTAAAAACAAAAGAGGTGTCGCCCGACTTCAGCATGCGCATATTCAAATCCGATTTTATTACCTGTAACAAGGACATTAATGCCTCTATCACTCACGACTTCGTATAATAATGTATGTCCGTTACTGTCAAATTGATGAACATTTGTAATGTTGGCATTAACTCCTTTGGTGTAAAAAAGTTCTGTTTTTGCCACAGCAGTCGCCTCTTCTCGTGTAACTTGTTGACAAAACGCACCGTTACAACAGATAGACAGCAAAAAAAACATCAAGAATTTTAGTCTCATAGCTCTATTGTATTAATTGTGACACTGTTTTTATACTTGAGGGTACTATAAAAAAATCCGTGACGCCACAGTTTATTTTGTAATCAATTGTGCCTGTTATATATAACAATGAATCGTATGGGTTATCTGGCATATAATAATTGCTTTTTTGCGAACTACAACTTACAAATGGATTTGAATACAACAGTGAGGTGTTATGACAGAATTGTAATTCCTTTTTACAAGTCAGTGTGTACCATGTACTATCTGGGATATCACTTTCGTACAACCACCCAAATACTTTAAGAGTGTCTCCCTTATGAGCTTTGTATTCGTCTGCAAAATATTTGAAGTTGCAATGCACGTCCTCCACTGAGTTGTAATTTGTCCTCGAAAGCTCGGCACATTCGTGTTTTTTGCATCCTGTGTAGATGACAAGGAGCAGTGTTATTGGAATTATTACTTTTGTTTTCATTGTTTTTTATTTTTTTTCAATTCGTCAATTTGTTTCTGCAGGTCAATGATATAGAGTGTCAATTCCTCGACTTTCTGAAGCAACAGGGCGTTCATCTGACCAAGATCCACACCGCCTTGTTTCACCTCTGTCTCTGTAGGAACATCCGGC
>JAEEGL013712158.1_pt1 | contig 14003 bp, 9 predicted proteins | sample 9134231 | NCBI WGS metagenome assembly JAEEGL01 (sample SAMN16246548, study PRJNA631951) | gut metagenome | biome: gut microbiome; feature: rumen; material: fiber-attached | host: Bos | place: Iran: Karaj | collected 2018-10
TATTCTTTTTAGCGGTTTCGTACAGATATGAAGATGGCTTGAGACCGTCAACCTGCTGCAAACCGATGGCTGTAGACCAGGCGAGAGTTTTGTCTTTTTTGCTTGGCTCTGTATGGCGGATGTATTCTTCAAAATCTATTTCGTATGGATTCTTTTCTGACATATCATCCTCCTACAACTTAATCTCGTATCCCAAATCTTTGAAAACACCGAGCAGTTCTTTTTTGCTCATCTCTTCCTGTTTTAGAAGATCTGTAAGTTCTGACTGGAGAGCTTTCATTGCTGAATCATAATCCTGAGTTTCGTCACGGTTTACAAATTCAATATAGCGGCTTGGAACAAGGTTATAGCCTTTTTCTACAATTTCCTTTTTGTTTGCGCTGTAGCAGAATTCAGGTATATCTTTGTAAGTTTCATTTGCTCCGGCCTGCTGCCATGCGTGGAAAGTTGATGTTACTTTGTCGCGGTCTTCCTGAGTAAGCTCTATATACTTCTTTTCAAAAGGACTACCCATCTGGCGAAGATCCATAAAGAGAACTTCATCTTCGCGGTTACGATAGTTTTTTATTTTTCCATTTTGTTCAACAGTACGGCTCTTTTTGTTTTTATTTAAAATCCAAAGAGTTACGGAAATATCTGTAGTATAAAAAAGGTTTCTTGGTAGAATTACGATTGCTTCTACAAGATTGTTTTCAATCAGCTGCTTGCGGATTTCTAACTCCTGTCCTTCGCCGCTTAATGCGCCGTTTGCAAGAAGAAAACCTGCGGTTCCGTTAGTGCTGAGTTTTGAAACCATGTGCAAAATCCAGCCATAGTTTGCATTGCTTGTTGGCGGAACTGTATATCCGTTCCAGCGGGCATCGTTTACAAGTTCATTTTCTGCGCGCCAGTCTTTCTGATTAAAAGGTGGATTAGCCATAATGTAATCAGCACGCAAATCCTTATGAAGATCATTTGTAAATGTGTTGGCAGCCTTTTCTCCAAGGTCGCAGGGAATACCACGGATTGCAAGATTCATTTTTGCAAGTTTATAAGTTGTGGTTGTTCCTTCCTGTCCGTAAACAGAAACATCTTTTGCATTACCGGCATGATTCTCTACAAACTTAAGCGACTGAACAAACATACCTCCAGAACCACAACAAGGGTCATAGATTTTTCCTTTGTATGGCTCAATCATTTCTGCAATCAGATTTACTACAGATTTTGGAGTATAGAATTCACCCTTTCCCTTACCTTCCTGAAGGGCGAACTTTGTAAGAAAGTATTCATATACACGCCCCATAATGTCGTTTTCTTTGTCTGCATTTGTCTGGATGTTGTTGATTTCATCAAGGAGTGCGGCAAGTTTTGAAACATCAATTCCAAGGCGGGAATAATAGTTATCTGGAAGCGCGCCCTTTAGAGACGGGTTTTGTTTTTCTATTGTGTTGAGCGCCGTATCGATTTTAAGGGCAATATCATTCTGTTTTGCATTCTGCATGATAAATGACCAGCGGCTTTCTTCAGGAACGAAGAAAACATTCTTCATTGTATAGAATGACTGAACATCGATATATTTTTCTTTGCCTTCATTCTTTAATTCCTCGCGGCGAGCAGCAAACTTATCGTTTACAAATTTTAAAAAGATTAAGCTTAAAACCACATGTTTGTATTCTGCGGGTTCAACTGTTCCACGAAGTTTGTCACAAGCCCCCCAAAGAGAATCTTCAAAACTGACCTGCTTTTTCTGTTTTGCCATTTATAAAGTCCTTATTTTTAAACATTTTAAATAACCACTACACCGTTGTCAAGGTGTTTTTTCACATTCAAATGTCTTTCTTCCGCATTTCTTGTATATTCAGACTTTCCCCCCTTTGATTTGCCTTAAGATGTAGACAAAATCGCTATTTTGTTCTATAATATATGCATGATTGTTGACGAATTTCCAAAGTATTTCAAATCCCGCTTCTCTCTTACATCATCATTCGTCTCAGGGCTCGCACTGATGATTATTGATGCCGCCATGCTCATGCTCAGTATCGGGGCCGGATTTTTCATCGTCAACCTTATCAATCCGTCGGCAATCAATTTCCGATCCTTCGTCACATACTCAATCTATGTGCCTCCAATCTTGGCTGTATTCTATGCGGCAGGGCTCTATCCCGGCATACTCCTCGCGCCACAGGAGGAAGTAAAGCGTTTTTCCCTATGCTCATTTTTTTCATTCATGGGAATCGCCATTTCTATCAACATGGAAAATTCAGTCCGCTACCCCATCGCCATTGCCCTTATCGTCGCATGGCCTTTCGCTACGCTTTTTCTGCCGGTCGGAAGGGAAATGTTCAGACACATCTTCGGAAGATTCAAATGGTGGGGCGTTCCGGCCATAATCTACTCCGCTGGCGACACTTGCAAGGTGATTGTGGACAGGCTTCTCAACAAGCCCCATTTCGGCTACAGACCGGCTGCCATAATCAGCGACCGACCTTGGGAAAACGGTGAGTACAGGGGACTTCCTGTATTCGAAAACTCAGATGAAATTTTCGAGAAAATCCGCTCGCTCAAAGTCAAAGTGGGCATAATGTGCGACTACGGGCAGGATTTGGAAAAGCTGCACACCTACTACCGCTATCTGATTCGGGTCCCCAAGCGTCAGATCACCGCAAACATGTCCCTTCACATGAGGGATTTCGGCGGTATACTCGGATTCTCGTCCACCAATTACCTGAGAAAAGGCGGCTCAATGGTGCTGAAAAGGCTCATCGACATCGCGCTCTGTCTTTCAGTGGCACCGATAGTCCTCCTGCTCACGCTTTTTATTTCAATCATTTTGAAAATTGACTCTCCGGGCCCCGTGTTTTACGGCCACAAGCGGATCGGAAAAAACCGAAAGACAATCAAATGCTGGAAATTCCGCTCCATGTGCATTGATGCGGAAGAAAAGCTCAAGGAGATTCTGGCGAACGACCCGGTCCGGGCTGCTGAATGGGAAAAGGACAGAAAATTCACCGATGACCCCCGCGTGACAAAATTCGGCAAATTCCTCAGAAAGACAAGCCTTGACGAGCTTCCCCAGCTTTGGAACATCTTTTTGGGACAAATGTCTTTCGTCGGTCCCAGACCCGTTACCGAGCCTGAGCTAAAAAAATACGGAAAATATGAGGATTACGTACTCAGCGTACAACCAGGCCTCAGCGGAATGTGGCAGATCTCAGGACGCAGCGACACAGGCTATGAGGAAAGGATAACGCTGGACACATATTACATACAAAACTGGTCAATTTGGCTTGACATCTGGATAATAATAAAAACCGTATGGGTAGTACTCGTCGGAAAAGGAGCCTACTGATGGCTTTTTCAAAACAGAATGCCGCGAGCTGAAAACAGGAGATTATTTAATGAAGAGAAAAATTGCAGCACTGGTCTTGCTACTTTCAAGCGGAACATATTTCGTACATGCCCAGGAATCTGAGAAAGCGGATAAACTTCCTGTGGGCACGACAGCCGAGGTTCCGGGCGTAAATCAGGAAGGCACGAAAAAAGGCACCGGCCGCAGATACCGCATAAACAATGTTGATTACAAAACCGAAAAAGGCGTCTCAAAGGCATGGGCAATAAAAAGAAACGTTGAAATCAAAAAGGATCTGATACTGGAGTCCGAGGAAGATCTTGAGAACCAGATTAAGTCCATCGAAGACCAGATTGAGAACACGCGATTGCTTGACATCAACAGGATTGAGGAGGATTTCGGTGATCCGGACGAAAACGGAATCATCCCGGTGAACCTGTGCGTGACGGTCTCGGACAGCAAGCACTTCATGGCATTCCCCAAACCAAGCTACAGCTCAAACTCAGGTGCGGAAATCAAGCTTAAACTCAAGGACTCAAACTTCCTTGGCTTTATGAACACTCTCAATTTTGACCTGAACGCGCAGTTCGGAAATTCGGACGCACCAACGGACTTTTCAAAAATAACGCTTGGAACGAACCTCTCATACGACTATCCTTTCAACGTGGGCTTCACCGAAGACACATGGGAGAATGATTTCAGCTTCGACTGGGAAATCGGCGAGGCAAAACCGGAATTCAGCTACGACACCGGTGTGACGGTAGGAATCCCCTTCGGAAACAACAGGCTGAACATCAATTTCACCCAGTCCATAGTGCGCGAGAACGATTACGAGAGCTGCGGCGATGACCTTTATTTTGTTGAAAAAGCCGGTATGTCCATGCCCCTGACGCTCGGTTACATCAGGGACGTGATTCCTGTTCGCTACACACCGTCCGTCTCCGTCAAATACAACTGGGATATGGACGGAATTGAGCACACAGATCTTGTCGGACCATCACTGACCGTGAACCAGAGTCTTTCAATCTCAAACGTGAACTGGCAGGGAAATTTCAGGGAAGGATATTCGGCATCCCTCACCCACTATGTAGACTTCAACTTTCACAAGAGCACAATCAGTCCGTTCATTTCCATGGAGGCACAGCTTTTCAAGGCTTTCAAATACATGGGAATCAACTCAAAGCTTTATGTCTACGCGGTTCTGAACGATGAGCAGAACAACGTCGGCGGCCCCCTGCGCGGAATCCTGAACAATCAGTACGTGGACGACGGAAGCAGGTACGCCCTTGAAAGCGACATGGCCATACAAGCGAGCCTTGATTTTCCGATACACATTGTCACTACGGACTGGTGCGGCTGGGGAGAGGCTCTCTTCGGCAAATACAGCGACCTGAGTCCCACGTGGCAGAAAATCCTGTGGTTGCCGCATAAAATCTTTCAGTACGCGGATTTCGAACTGCAGGTCTCTCCATTCTTCGACATGGCCCTGACCCATAACTTCATAACCGGCAGAAAGCTCTCCTACAAAGACGGATTCTATGACGCCGGACTTGAGTTGCTGATTTATCCGTGCAAGTGGAAAAGCTATGTGGTGCGAACCAGCTTCGGAGTTGACGTGGGCCGCCTTGCACTCACAAAATGGATTGACACGAGCTGGAGGGATATGTCCGTAAAGAAATATGAGCTTTACTTCGGTCTTGGCCTGCAATTCTAGGAAATTGATAATTGACATTGATTTTCTGGAAGAAAAGCGTTATATTTAAGATATTAGGAAAAAATCTTCTATTATATAGATGAAATTAAACGGAGGAAAATTTCATGATTAAGACAGTCAAAGACGTTGACCTTAAGGGTAAGAGAATCATCATGCGCGTTGATTTCAATGTGCCGATGAAGGACGGTGTTGTACAGGACGACACACGCATTATGGCAGCCCTGCCCACAATCAAGTACATCCTTGATCAGAGCCCCAGAAGCCTCGTTCTTATGAGCCACCTCGGAGACCCGAAAAAGGACGTAAAGAAGGCCGCTGAAAAGGCAGAGAAAGCCGGAAAGCCCTTTACCGACGCTGACAAGGAGAAGTTCATCAACGGAAAGAACCGCATGAAGCCCGTAGTCGAGTATTTCGCAAAGAAACTCGGAAAGGATGTCACATTCCTCCCCGACGCACTCGGACAGAAGGCAGCCATTGACGCACTTCCCGCCGGTGGAGTCGCAATGCTTGAGAACGTCCGCTTCCATGCTGAGGAAACATCAAAGGACGCAGCTGAGCGTGAGGGAATGGCAAAAGAGCTGGCCACTTACGGAGACATCTTTGTTAACGACGCTTTCGGAACAGCACACAGAGACCAGGCATCAACCGCAACAATCGCAAAGTTTATGAAAGAGAAGCCCGTCGGAGGATTCCTCATGGAAAAGGAGGACAACTTCCTCGGAAAGATGGTGAACAATCCCCCGAAGCCACAGGTCGCAATCATCGGTGGAGCAAAGGTTTCCTCAAAGATTACTGTTTTGGAGAGCCTCCTCAAGAACGCATCTGCCCTCGTTATCGGCGGTGGTATGGCATACACATTCCTCAAGGCACAGGGACACAGCGTAGGAAAGTCTTTGGTTGAGGATGATTTCATTGACACAGCCAAAAAGCTTCTTGCGGACGCAGAGGCAAAGGGCGTGAAGATTCTTCTTCCGGTTGACCATGTTGGAGCCACAGAGTTCAGCCCCGACGCAAAACCAGAGGCAGTTGACGCAATCGACATCCCCGCAAACCTCATGGCAATGGACGTAGGACCAAAGACAGTGGAGGAGTACAAGAAGGTAATCTCCACCGCAAAGTCCATCGTCTGGAACGGACCTGTAGGAGTTTTCGAGTTCGACGCTTTCGCAAAGGGAACAGAGACAGTAGCAAAACTCGTGGCAGAGGCAACATCTTCCGGTGCAATGACAGTTGTTGGTGGTGGTGACTCAGTAGCAGCCGTCAACAAGTTCAATCTTGCGGACAAGATGAGCCATGTTTCCACTGGTGGTGGAGCATCCCTTGAGTACCTTGAGGGAAAGACCCTGCCCGGAATCGCAATTCTCGCACAGAAATAAAGGCAAGTTCCAAAGAAATGCCTAAATAGAGCGATGCCGCCCCCGATCCACCACGGAAAAGGGACGGCATTTTTTTATGGTTCAGAAAATCAGAAATTAAAAATCTCAGTACCTAAGTGGCCCCAAAAAAATGAGTGCCCATGCGGCGTTGACTACACAAGCGATTATCGAAACCACAAGCCAGGCCTTGCACGGCTCACCTCTTTTTAATCCGAGCGAACAAAGCACTATCCCGACCACGGCGAAAAAGAGCCCCGGAATGTAGCCGGAAATCCACAGCATGCAATAAAAAAGCATCGACAAAGAGCCTGTCGCACATCCGTTGCCGAAACCTGGTTTGACAATCTCTATAAAGGCCATCAAAAAAAGCAGCAGAGCCGGAAACGAGAGTGAAAGTATGGCAGGAATTCGATATCTGTTCATTTGAACCTCCTCCTATGCCCCTACCATAAATCAATTCCCACGCTGACTCCGAAGCTGCCGTAATTTCCTGTCTCCATGTCATTTCTCGCGCGGTAGAACGCACCTATGGACCACTTGTCAAAAACAAAATCAATGCCGGGAACAATCTCAAGGCTCAGACCGTTCGCAAGGACACTGAATGAATCAGACGAGCTGGAACCATCAGGAGCCGTACTGACCTTGTTCGACATGGAAAAATATCCGCAATAGCCAGCTCCCACGTAAACATAGGGTCGGATGGCCCCGAACGTGCATGTAAGACCGGCAATGACATAGGCAGAGGCATAGTCGCAAGTCTCCGCCGTGGGATAAGTAGAATTTTTACCGGACTTAAAGGCAAGCTCAGCTCCGAAAATTGTAAACGGAAAGGGGCTCCAGCAGAGCGTCATCTCCCCGCCGAACTCATAGTCCTCGGAAGATTTTACACCGCAGTCAAGACTGAAAAAAAGACCGTTTCTTTCCGACGCAAACAAGGTATCTGTCGAAAAAAAAACAAGCTCAGAAGATTGCGACGACAGCGACTTCTCCATGCTCGCGTCCACCCTTTCCCTTGCAGAATCAAGTGACTGCTGCCTTGAGTAAGAAGAGCTTCCGTTGTTTACCATAAACGCGCATGTTCTCTCAAATCCACCCGCGCTCAGAACAGCCGTATAGGATCCGCTTTCCACAGGCACGCCGCAAATCTTTTTGTCCCATTCCATGAACTGATTCCATGAGTCGAATTCAACGTTCCATGAGGCAATCTCCGCGCCCAGTGAATCGCGCACTGAAATCACACCGCTTCCGGGAGACGTGACGCTCCATTTGAATCTGACAAGCGATGACGAAGAAGTGTCAACCTGGAAAGATGAAATCTCGAAGTTGCTCGGACTCAAGCTCACATCCATAGACTGATAGCGGTCCCTGATTATTTCCACGCTCTCAACAATGTCGTCATATCCGAAGCGGCTTACTTTCACCTGATGCATTCCCTCGTCAAGTTCCAGAGTGGAATTTGCTTTGTAAGACTCTCCGTCCACAGTTACGGTCGCGTCGCTCGGACTTACATTCATGTTCAGGTAGCCGGAAATCTTCGTCATCTCCAGATTCAAATCCTTGGAAAATCCGCCAGAAAGATAAACCGACATCTCCTCGGTCTTGTAATGCTTTTTGACCAGCTTCACGTTGTAATATCCGCCCTCAAGATCCTCGCAGTGGTATGGTGTGGATCCAACATTGCGTCCGTTCAGATAAACCGTGACTCCGCTTGTGTTCAGGACACGCACATACAGTTCGGCAAGTTTCTCAAGATCCGCGGTAATATTCTGGACATATCCGCTTCTTATTGACACCGAGCGAGTCCAATCCTTGTAATGGGGCTTCGTCACTTTCACCTCATGATACCCCGGCTCCAGGTCGCTTCCGAAATACGGCGTGGTTCCCTTGTATCTTCCGTCCACATAAACAGAGGCATCAATCACACCCGGCGCATGAACCCTGAGCTCACCCATCTTCAGCGAAAACTCAGCCTTGGTCACTTCACCGGCGCGGACAGTAACGGTCTTCTGCTCATCCTGAAAATTCGACTTGCTGATTCTGACACGGTAATTTCCCGGACTCAAATCCTTGATTGTAAGAGGCGCCTTTCCCTTGTAGCTTCCGTCAAGATAGACGCTGCATCCGCTTGCATTCGTAACGGACACCTTGATTTCTCCCTTTTTCGGCAGCTCGCTCATGTAAAAACTCACGTTCGTAACGGATTTGGCATAAGCAGTCACATTTTTTTTCTCATTCTTGTAGCCGGGTTTCGAGACCTCAATATTGTGGCTCACATCTGGCCGGACCTCCATGCGAAGAGGAGACGTACCCTCGTATCTTCCGTCAAGATAAACCGCCGCTCCCGATGGTGTCGTCTGTACCTCAATGTACGCGCGCTCATCCACACGATGTTCGTCACCTCTATGCTCATCACCACGATGCACCCCCCCCTATGCTCATCGCCACGATGTTCATGAGGGGTGGGTTTGGCCGTCACATAAAAGGCACATCCGAGGCATACCGTTAAAAACAAAAAGATTCTTTTAATGCACTTCATTTCCGCCTCCTACAATTTCACGCTGCACAGATTTCCGCACCTGTACCAAGAATACGCGGCTGAATATCCGCCCGAATACGACGGCTTTCCCTTGATTTTTGCAAGATTGGAGGAAGCCAGGCTGTCACCGAGAGAAGCTGCCTTGTTAAAGCACTGGAGCGCGTAATTCAAATCCCGCGTCACAAATCTTCCGGAAGCATAAATCGCCCCCAGATTCACAAGGGCACGGGCATTTTCCTGATTCGCCGCTTTCTGATACAAATCCAAAGCGCGGTTGTAATCCTGACTCACACCAAGACCGTTCTCGTACAGGATCGCAAGATTGCACTGGGCCTCCGCATTTCCCGCCGCAGCACCTTCCTCATACCACTGTGCCGCCGTGGAATAATCCTTGGGAACTCCCCTTCCCGTCTCATACATATATCCCAGATTGCAGGCAGCCTCCGACGAGCCGTGATCCCTTGCCGACATAAAAAGCCGGATTGAATAAGAATAATCCTGCGGAACTCCGTTTCCAAGCGCATAAAACACGCCAAGGTTGTTTTCCGCCTCATACACGCCGTCCCTGGAAGCAAGCTCATACCAAGCCGCCGCCTCGGAAAAATCCTTCTTGGTTCCAAGACCGGTTTCCGCCATGATTCCAAGACTGAACTGAGCCTGGCCGTTACCCTGTGCCGCAGCCTTTTTGAACCATGACTGTGCGGTCGAATAGTTCACTGAGGTTCCAAGCCCCAGAAAATACATGCAGCCAAGCTCGTACTGAGCGTCCGGATTATTGCTCTTTGCTGATTTTTTGAAGAGTTTGAGCGCGGTCGAATAATCCTTGCTGAAATACGCCTCACGCGCAAGATTAAGATTATTTTCCGCCTCCGCTGCTTTCTTGGACTCTTTTTCAAGTCTGCGGCTATCTCTTTCAGACTCGTTTCCAGAAGCACAAAAAACATTCGCCGCACAAAGCGACAGTGCAACAACAGCACACATTTTTCTAAACAAGGTCATACGAACCTCCTGCATTTAAAACAAACGACTTAAAAAATCGTAACATTTAAATAGTAAAAAATCAATTAGTCCGCTTCCTTGACAAATGGGGCATATTGATTTATCATGGAGCAATGGAGTTAGAGGAACATCAGGCAAAGTGGGAGCGCTGAACTGCATACAGAGCAGCCGAAGCAGAAGCCGTGAAAGTCCGGGGGATTTGTTTTGAAAAAATGGTATAAGCTCGACAATCTTGGGAAATTTTACGCGGCCACTACAAACGTAAAGATCCCCAAAGTCTTCCGATACTCCGCAATCATGAAAGAAACAGTGGATGAAAAGGCACTGCAAAAAGCCCTGAACCGCACCGTGGAAGGATTCCCGAATTTCAACGTGAACCTCAGGAAGGGTGTCTTCTGGTACTATCTTGAGGAAGCGAAAAAAATCCCGGTCGTAACTCAGGAGAACATGCCCATTTGTTTCCGGCTCTATAATTCCTCCGATGATTTTCTTTACCGAATCTCATATTACAAGAGAAAAATCAATTTTGAAATCTCGCACATTCTTTCGGACGGTCGCGGAAGCATAGAGTTTTTCAAATATCTGCTCACGGCCTATGTAAATGAAAAATACGGACTCCAAATCAGTCTTGCGAAATCAGGACGGTCGGAACTTGAAAAAAGCGAGGACAGTTTCAGCAAATACTATGAAAAATCATCAAAGATAAAAAAATCAAGGAGACTCCCGGCCTTTACCTACCGCGGGAAAAAATACAGGAACCAGACCCGCTTCATGGAATGTCACATGGACGCGAAAAAAGTTCTGGACATCGCGCACGAATACGGAACCACGCTCACGGGTCTCTTGGTCTCGGTCCTGATTTACTCCTTCAAAGATGAGATGCGGGTTTCCGACATGAAAAAGCATATCGTCGTGGATCTGCCGGTGGACCTCCGCAAATATTTCAAGTCAAACTCTGCGATGAATTTTTTCGGGCTCACGAATGTCTCATACAAATTCAAATCAAAGGAAGACAGCCTTGAGGAAGTTTCCGAGGAAGTAAGCCGACAGCTCAAGGAAAATTTGACCAAGGAAAAACTTTTGGAAAGGGTCAACCGCATGATGGCCTTTGAAAAAAACTGGTTCTGCCGCTTCGCCCCGATTCACCTGAAAAATCTCGCCATAAACATCGGGAACAAAATTGCCGCGGACAAAAACACCACGAGCATCTCGAATATCGGCATAATCGCTTTGGAGCCTGAGCTTGAGAAATACGTGGAGGGACTGAGCGTTCTTACCGCGACCACAGGATTCCAGTTCATTCTCTGCACTTACGGAAACGACCTTTGCATAGGAATCTCATCGCGCTTTGTGCAGAACGACGTGATAAAAAATTTCTGCCGCTTCTTCTCCGAAAAAAATCTTAGCGTCAGGATTGACATGAACGAGGTGGAGTAATGAAAAAATGCAGGTCATGTAATATAGAATTCAACACGAACGAAAAACGCTGTCCCCTCTGCCAGAACGAGCTTGAAGGTGAGCCGGACGAGCAGCTTTTCCCGAAGAACGTGCGCTATGAGACCAACTCGCTGATTTTGAAAATCGTACTTTTCGCATCAATCGTCGCATTTCTCGTAATCGGTTTTCTGGACTTCCTCGTGATAAAAAACATCAAGCTGATGGGCTACGTGAGTCTCGGTCTGCTTACAAATCTCGTGGTCATTTATTTTATCCTCAAGAGCTACCAGAATATTTACAAAATCCTCGGACGTTACGGCTTCCTCCTGATCATCCTTCTCCTGATTTGGTACTTCTACACGAAAAGCCCTGTGATCACGAACTACATCATTCCCTCGGTCTGCTTTTTCGAACTCGCCTTCAACTTGATTGTAGGAATCATCCTCCGCCGCAACTACATGATAAAATATTCCAGCCAGATTATGATGAGCATTTTCCTGCTCCTCATCCCCATCGTCCTTGTCGCTCTGAAAATGACCACCGACAATATTCTTTCCTACATCTGCGTCCTGCTCTCGATAATCTCCACAATCGGCCTTTTGATTTTCTTCTTCGACGACGTAAAGGAAGAGCTCGGCAAGATTTTCAACATGAATGAGTAGGGAAAATATTTGGAACATCCAAAATTCTGAAATTTTGTTAAAGTATCTTCTATTAACTTCCATTTTATGATATAATGTTGCAACTTCATTTGTAAGAAATTATATTGATATAAAGAGGATGAAAAAATGGCCTATCCATTCCAAAACATTGAGCCGAAATGGCAGAATTACTGGGACGAGCACAAGACGTTCCGAGTAACAGAGGATCCCAAATTCCCGAAGGAAAAGAGACGCTACGTGCTTGACATGTTCCCATATCCGAGCGGAGCGGGACTTCACGTGGGACACCCCGAGGGATACACAGCCACAGACATCTGGTGCCGCTATCTCCGCATGAACGGATACAACGTGCTTCATCCCATGGGATACGACGCTTTCGGACTTCCCGCGGAAAACTATGCAATCAAGACGGGAACACATCCGGCGACCACAACTTTCAAGAACATCGAGCATTTCACGCAGCAGATTAAGGCGCTTGGTTTCAGCTATGACTGGGACCGCTGCGTTATGACATGCACACCCGACTATTATAAATGGACTCAGTGGATTTTCCTCCAGCTCTACAAAAGAGGATTGGCTTACGAGGCGGAGACTCCAATCAACTGGTGTCCAGAGTGCAAGACAGGACTTGCGAATGAGGAAGTGAAGGAAGGCCATTGCGACAGATGCGGTGCCGTGGTGACTCACAAAACAATCCGCCAGTGGATTTTGAAGATTACTGCCTACGCGGACGATTTGATTAAGGACCTCGACGGACTTGACTGGCCCGAAAGCGTAAAGCTCATGCAGAAAAACTGGATCGGACGCAGCGAGGGAGCCGAGGTTGATTTTACAGTCGCAGATTCAGACGGAAAACCCACGGATAAAAAACTCAGGGTCTACACTACCCGCCCGGACACACTTTTCGGAGCCACCTACATGGTTCTTGCCCCCGAGCATCCCATGGTGAAGGAGCTGACCACCGAGGCACAGAAATCTGCTGTTGCGGCGTACATTGACGAGGCATCCAAAAAATCAGATTTGGAAAGAACCGACCTTGCGAAGACAAAAACCGGAGTCTTTACCGGAAGCTACGGAATTGATCCCGTGAACGGAGCCTTGGTTCCAATCTGGATTGCGGACTATGTTTTGACAGGACACGGAACAGGTGCGATTATGGCTGTCCCTGCCCACGATGAGCGTGACTGGGATTTCGCAAAAAAGTTCGACCTTCCCATAATCAAAGTTGTGGCAAGTCCTGAGGAAGTCGCTTCCCTTGCAGACGGTGATGAGGCCAAGGGTGCCGAGCTGATTCGCAATGCGGCGAAAAATCCTGAGGAATATAAGAAGCTTGCGGATGCCCATCCTGATGTTTTTGCTGTGGCGGAAAAATGTACTCCGGCAAAAGACGGATATGCAATCAACAGCGAGCAGTTCAACGGTATTCCCACAAAAGAAGTGATTGCCTCCATCGCGCAGTGGCTCAATGAAAAGGGAATTGGTAAAAAAGCCGTGAGCTACAAACTCCGCGACTGGATTTTCAGCCGTCAGAGATACTGGGGAGAACCCATCCCGCTGATTCACTGTCCCACATGCGGCACTGTTCCCGTACCTGAAAACGAGCTGCCATTGGAGCTTCCCGACGTGAAGACCTATCAGCCCACAGGAACCGGTGAAAGTCCCCTTGCCGGAATTGAAAACTGGGTGAACTGCAAGTGTCCGAAATGCGGCGGAAATGCAAAACGTGAGACAAACACAATGCCTCAGTGGGCAGGAAGCTGCTGGTACTACCTCCGTTACATCGACCCGAAAAATGAAAGCGCATTCGTTGACCCGGAGAAAGAAAAATACTGGATGCCGGTTGACCTCTACGTGGGTGGAGCCGAACATGCCGTCCTTCACCTTCTCTACAGCCGATTCTGGCACAAGGTTCTTTTCGACATCGGTGTCGTAAGCACAAAGGAGCCTTTCA
>JAEEGL013923603.1_pt1 | contig 14003 bp, 9 predicted proteins | sample 9134231 | NCBI WGS metagenome assembly JAEEGL01 (sample SAMN16246548, study PRJNA631951) | gut metagenome | biome: gut microbiome; feature: rumen; material: fiber-attached | host: Bos | place: Iran: Karaj | collected 2018-10
AGAGATGCAGGGGGTGCCCGCATCGGTGATGACAGCGATGCTCTTGCCCTCCTGCAGCTGGGAGATGAAGTGCTTCGCCTTGCCGTATTCGTTGAACTTGTGGTTGGAGACCAGCTTGTTGCGGATCTCCAGCTTGCCCAGCAGCACCATCGAGCGCCGGGTGTCCTCGGCGGCGATGATGTCCACCTCCTCCAGGATCTGTTTGCCCCGGGGGGACATGTCCCGGGAGTTGCCGATGGGGGTGGCCACGATATAGAGCTTGCCGGTGTTCCTGATTTCTTCCATGTCATTTCCCTGTCATTCAAAAATTTGATGCATCTATTATAAACTGCCTTTCCCCGCTTGGCAACTGCTGTTTTTCCCAGCAAAAGGCGCCGGGGAACCCCGGCGCCTTGAAGAACCGATATCAAACTCAGTCGCGATCCAGACCGTCGTCACAGATCAGGCCGTAGCCGCCCTGTTTGCGCTTGTAGACCACGGAGAAGGCGTCCTCCTCGTCCATGTTCTTGAACACAAACCACTCGTGCTCCAGCAGATTCATCTGCAGAATGGCCTCCTCCACGGACATGGGCTTGATGGAGAAGCGCTTGGAACGCACGATTTTGAATTCCTCCGCCTCTTCCTCGGCGGCCTCAAAGACAGGCAGGGCTTCTTTCTCCAAAACGCCCTCGCGGAGCTTCTTCTCCAGACGGGTCTTGTTCCGGCGGATCTGCCGCTCGATCGCGGCCACGCCGGAGTCCACGGAGGCATACATGTCGTTGGTCAGTTCGCTTGCTCTGTAGAACATGCCGTTGTTGTGGATGGTGATCTCAGCCTTGTGGCGGCCGCGCTCAATGCTGAAGGTGACATAGGCCTCGCCCTCGTTCCTGAACAGCCGGTCCAGCTTGCCGATCTTTTTCATTGCATAGGCTCTCAGCTCTTCAGAGGAGTCCATCCGCTTCTCGGTGAAAGTGAACTTCATTGGTGACAACTCCTTTCTAACTGCCATCAGCGGGCGGTTTCGTACGCCGCCCCTGCTGTGATTATTATACCACAGCGGGAGAAGAAAAAGGAAGAAGGATTTGTAAACGCGGACACAATTGGTCTTTTCGCTGATTTTCCGCCGTGAGATTTGTACAGGTCTCCAAATTTTTCTAATCAACAGGCTGAAAAGGCCCCGCGTCCGTAGACGCGGGGCCGGAAATCAAAAGATGATGTCGCAGTCAAGCAGGGTGTTGCGCAGCAGCGCCACTTCCTCCTCGCTGAGGGGATTGCCGGTGAGGATCAGCGTACGCAGGGTGGTCATGGCCATCAGCGGCTGCAGAGAGCTGATGTCGTTGTTGGCCAGATCCAGCGTCTCCAGCTTTGTCAGCGTGGAGATGGGGGTGATGTCCTGGATCTGATTGTCCCGCAGGGCCAGGCTGATGATGGTGAAGCGGCTGTCCGCATACTGCAGGGGGTAGAGGTTGGAGATCAGATTTCCGCTCAGGTCCACCACCTCCAGGGAATTGAGCCGCTGGATGCCGTTGATGTCGGAGATGTTGCGCCCGGTGAGGCTGAGCATCACGGAGTCTGAGGGCACCTCCAGCCCATCAAAATCCACCGCGTAGCTGAGGATGGAGTGGTCGATCTGGCAGGTGAAGAGGTAGGAGCGCAAATCGTCCACCGCCTCGCCGCTGAGCTCGGGGTTGTCCTCGATGTTCAGCATCGACAGCATGCTCAGGCCCTTGAGATAGCTCAGGCCGATATCGTCCAGCCCCGTGCTGCTCAGTCCCAGCACGGACAGGGTCTTCACCTTGCGCAGCCCGGCGAAGTTCTGGATGGGGTTGCCGTCCAGATACAGGGTGCTCAGCCCGTTCATCATGGTCAGAGCGGAGGTGGAGTTGATGTAGTTGCCGGCGGCGTTGAGAAAGGACAGGGTGTCGATTCCCATGAGGGGCCGCAGGTCGCTGACGGCGTTATAGGAGATATCCAGCCACTGCAGATAGGGCAGATTCATCAGGGGGCTGAGATCGCTGATCTCGTTGCCGGAGAGGTTCAGCCGGATCAGATACTGGCAGTTCGAGAGGGCGGAGATATCCCGGATGCCCATGTCGCTCAGATCCAGATCCGTCACGCCCGAGTCGAAGGTGACACCGCCGAAGGTGATGTCCTGCTTCTCCTCCTTGGCCTGATCGCTGTGGATGGCGCAGCTGGGCAGGGCCTTGGAGAGCTCTGAAAGCTGGGTCTCGGTGATGGGGATGTTCTTCAGCGAGAGGCTGGTCAAGGTGGTAATCTGCGTCAGAGGCGAGAAATCCGAGATGGGGTTGCCGTCCAGATACAGGGTACGCAGGCCGGGAAGGGCGGTAAGCGGCGTGAGATCGCTGATCTGGTTGCCCGAGAGATTCAGCGTCACAAGCCCCCCCAGGGCGGACAGACGGGAAATATCCCGCAGGTTGTTGCCCGCCATGGACAGGCTGTCCACCGCGTAGAGCTGCAGCACCTCTTCCAGGGCGCTGTCTTCCAGGCCCATGTTGTCCAGCACCAGCTTCGTCGTGTTGGAGCGAAACTGCTTGCCGGCGATGGTGATCATCTCCGCCGCGCTGAGACTCTTCCGGGTGCTCTCAATGCTCTCGATGCGGTTGGCCACGACGGTCTTCTTGGTGTCCATCGTGCGCAGCACCTCCAGGGCCTTGGTGTAATTGCCCTGGTTTTCGTAGCACTGGGCCATCAGCAGCAGGCACTCGTCCGTCTTCTCCTTGGCGGCCGCTTTGCGCAGCATGGACAGAGCCCCGTCATAATCCTTGTTGTAGTAGAGCAGCTGGGCCTGGTTCATGTAGTCGTTGTACACCCGGTTGTCGGAGATACTCATCAGCACCACAGCCATGGCGATGATGAACACCGAGGCAAGGATCGTACAGATCACATAGGCCTTTCTGCGGTCGGTCCGTCCCCGGCGCGGGGCTGCGGACACAGCCGTGTTTCGTGTTTGCTTCATGGTTTCATTCCTGTGAAGAGCTTATTCTTCCTTTGCCTCCGGCGCATCGATCCCCTCGGGCTCCCAGGGCTCGGGGTCCAGGGTGAGGGAGGCGTGGTAGGGCTCCTCCATATCAAAGTCAGGCGCCGCCGGGGCAGGCTCGGCCTCCGCCGGGGCGGGTTCAGCCTCCACGGGGGCGGGTTCGGCCTCCACGGGGGCGGGTTCGGCCTCCGCCGGGGCAGGCTCGGCTTCCGCCGGAGCGGGCGCGGCCTCAGGCTGCACAGCAGGGGCGGAGGCAGGCAGCGGCTCCGTGGGCGGGACAGGCTCCACCACCTCGGGCTCGATGACCTTGGGCTCCTTGACGTGCTTTTTCAGACCTATGCCGATGCAGAACATCGCCGCCATGATGAACAGCACGCTCATTTCCTGCATGCCGGCGGCGAAGGTGACGGGCTCGGCGGTGTTGGACAGAGCGGGCAGATCCAACACGATCACATGGTAGAGGAAGGGCAGGGCGAACAGCGGGGGCAGCAGCCACTTCGTGCGGATCCAGCCGAAGACGGTGCCGGTATAGAGCACGGCCACCACCATGTACAGCAGGATGCAGAGCACGGTGTGGATCCAGTTGTCAAAGTAGAGGGATTTGAACACGAAGAACACCACGCCCAGCAGCACCGGGATAAAGGAGAGAAAGAAGCCCTTTTTGCCGAAGAGCAGGATGCACAGGGCCAGCAGCAGGCAGCAGCACACAGGCAGGAGAATGAGCATCAGGGCGTATACCCGGTCCGTCCAGAGTCCCCAGCAGCCGATGATGCGGAAGATGGCCGAGAGGATCAGCAGGATCATGGCGCTCTCTGCGAAAAAGCCGGTCTTGTCGATGCTGAAGCGTACCTTTCCGTCGTTGTTTGCGTTCATGCTTGAACACCCACCTTTTTGATATCATTTCATTGGAGTCAAAGAATCGGTTTACATAGGTTATTTTATTCTATCACAGTTTGTGTCCCTGCGCAAGTGCGCCGACGTCTCTGCCCCATGGACGGCGGAGCGGCCCCGTTTGTTCCGCGCCGCGCTCTTGCAAATTCTCCCCGCCGCCTGTATAATAGCCCTACGATGTTGAAACGGAGATGAGACCATGACGGAAAATGTAGCCCGTTTTTTTGCCCGCTATGACGCTGAGCCCGCGCTGCGCGCCCGGGTGGAGGAGGCGCTGGCTTTCTACCCCGGCAGTCTGGAAGTGCGGGAGTCTGTGGCCCAGTCGGTGCTGCTGCCCATCGCGGAGGCGGAGGGCCTGCCCTTTACCCTGCAGGAGCTGCGGGCCTACGAGACAAAGAAGATGCTCTCGCGCATCAAGCCCGACGTGCCCATTGAAGAGGGCGAGGAAGATGAAGATGAGGATTTTGAGGGCTACTGGCTTTTGGAGCGCGGCTGGGACTACGACACCGAGGCGCTGAAAAAAACGCTCAGATAACAGTTCGCGGGCGCATCCCGGAGGATGCGCCCGCGTGTTTTTAAATCCAGAAGCCGAAGCGGTTGCGTTCGATGTACACGTCGTTTGCCGACAGCCGCTTGACCAGGCGGTTTGCCGCAAGGAACATGGCGATGACGAACACCAGGAAGATCCAGCCCATGTTCACATTTTCAAAGGTGGCGGTGAAGTCGTAGAAGCCGTGCAGCAGCGCCGGCACCAGCAGCGCCCGACAGCGCAGGCTGGCGGAGCCCTCATAGTCCCCGGCGCCCTCCCGCCGCTTGGCCATGCCGTACCACGCGCCCATGAACACGCCGAAGCAGGCGTGGCCGGGGACGGCGGTCACCGCCCGCACCAGGGCCGTGGACAGACCGTACATGGCCACATAGCCGATGTTCTCCCAAAGGGCGAAGCCCAGGGAGACAAAGACGCTGTAGACCACGCCGTCAAACTGGCAGTTGAATTCCGGGTTATTCCAGGTCTTGCGCTTTAAGAGCACATACTTGGCCCCCTCCTCCGAGAAGGCCACCACGCCGAAGTAGAGCAGCACGTTGAAGATCGTGCTGTTCTCGTCAAACAGGCTCCCCAGCAGCGCAATGCCGATGCGTTCCCCCAGGGAGGCGATGACAGTGGCAGCGATGCCGAAGATCACCAGGGAGAGCAGCAGCCGCCGGCTCTCCTTTTCCAGGCGATCCGCCTTTTCCACCCGCACCAGAAGCACGATGGCCGGGATCACCGCCGCGGCAATGAGAATGGGATTGGCATAAATCATCCGAATGCACCCGCTTTTCAGACTGCGGTCAAAACCGTGTCTCCATTAAGATATGCCCAGCATACCATTTTATCCGCCGCAAATCAAGCGCGTCGGCCGTCAAAAACACTTGCGCCCTTTTTTGCGCTGTGATATGCTGAAAGCAGTCGAAAACGAAACAGAACGCAAAAGGAGGAACCACCCATGGCAAACAAAGTCGGTCCCCTGATCAAGGAAGCGCGCACCGCCGCGAAGCTCAGCCAGGAAGCGCTGGCCAAGCTGATTGACGGCGTCTCCGCCGCCGATATCGGCAAAGCCGAGCGCGGCGAAAAAGAGCTCAGCCAGTCCGTGCTGCGGCAGATCGCCAAGGCCACCGGCGTGACTCAGGCCTCGCTCGTCAACGCCGCCAAGGAGAGCACTTACAGCGCCGCATCCAAGACCGGCACAGCGAAGAAGACCACCGCCGCCGCTGCTGCCAAGAAAACCACTGCCGCCGCCAAGAAGACCACCACCGCCGCCAAGGCTTCGGATACGCTGACCGCCGCGGAGAAGAAGCTGGTGGAGCTCTACCGCGCCGCAGACAGCGACACGAAGAAGAAGGCCGTCGCCGTTTTGAAGGGTGAGAGCACCGGGATGGATGACATCCTCAACAACCTTCTCGGCAGCGCCATGGACATCTTCGGCAAGAAATAACGCCTCTACGGTGAAACCGCCGCAGCGAACGCTGCGGCGGTTTTTTATGTTTCGCTGTGCTTTGGATCAGACGGGTTGGGCTTGCTTTTCTTCCTCAGCCTTTTCCTCTTCCTCCGCGGGGACCTCATCCCGGTAGCGCATCAGGCGCACGTCCAGGACCCAGCAGATCACCAGCAGGATCAGCATCAGAGGCGTCCACTTGTCGATCAGCACCATGGGCAGGCGCATATCCTCCGTCAGGATGAAGGCGATGATGGCGGCGATCACGTCCACCAGCTCAAGGCCGAAGCCGAGACGGAAGCGCTTGACAAACTCCGTCACGTGGTAGTAGAGGATCTCCACCGCGTCGGCAAAGTCCTCCCCGGTGATGTCGGCCAGGGTCGCGCGCACGTCGTTCCAGCTCTTCATGGTGACGGCGGTGTCCAGGATCTTCTCCCGCTCCTGCCGCTCTTCCTCTTCCAGATCGGGCTTGTCAAAGAGCTCGGTCTTTTCGTCGTTGAGCTTCTTCATCTGCTTGATGCGGCCGTACTTATCCTTCAGGTGCAGCAGCGGCACGAACAGGTAGATGGTCGTCAGCAGGCAGATCAGGTTCACCAGGGCCCAGGCTCTGTCGCCATGGGTACCGCCGGTAGGCCGGAAGCCGTTGACAAACTGGGCCAAAGGCGGCTCGATGTCCTCAATCTCCTCGGGCGCGGGGGGCTGCGTTGGCGGCTGGGGGTTGTTCGGATTGCCGCCGCCGGCGGCAGCGGTGATGGTCAGTGTACCGGGCACATAGGTGACGCTGTAGTTGCCCTGGATGACAGCGCCGGTCGGGGTGATGGCGTAGGTGCCGAGCGCCTCACCGGGCTCACGGCCGAGGGTGTAGTTCACTCTGTCGCCGCCGATGGTACCGGTCACGGTGGCGGTAAAGACCGGGTCCGCCGTCCCGATGGGCTTGGTGGCGTTGTTCGCCGTGACAGTGACGGGCCTGTAGGTGATGATCAGATCCACATTGTCGATCTCGACAGGCTCATAGCCGGTCATGGTGGCGCGTACCCGCACCGTGTCGGCACCCACGTTCAGGCGGCTGGGGGGCGTGGTGGTCCAGGGCCCGCCGTTGACGCTGTATGCGACGGTGGCGCCGGGCACATTGGCGGTGGCCTGGACATAGTGGGTAACGCCGTCGTAAACGCCGATATAGCCGTTGGCTGTCAGGGTCAGGATGCCCAGCGGCGTGATCGTCAGCGTGCCGGGTATATAGGTCACAGAGTAGTTGCCCTGCTGCGCCGCGCCCGTGGGCGTGATGGCATAGGTGCCGAGCGCCTCACCGGGGGCTCTGCTGACAGTGAAGGTCACATTCTCGCCGGGAAGCAGGCCCAAAACCTCCAGGCTGTTGTAGCGGTCGGTGAAATCCGGATCCGGTGTGCCGAAGGTCTTGGTGCGGTTCAGACTGCGGACCGTGACCGCCTTGGGGTTGAGCTGCAGCGTCACCTGCACGGGGGCGCTGGGATCGTAGTTGGGGTTGGTCGCACGGACAAGTACGGTCTGGCTGCCCACGCTGTTGTCGGCGTTGCGGATGACATTGGTGATGCTGGGAGCGGTGGTCACCCAGGTCACGCCGCCGTCGGTGCTGTATTCGATGGTGCAGGCCGACCCGTCCGGCGCCGAGGCGCTGGCAACCACGCTGTGGGTCTGCCCGTCATAGGTGCCCGTGTAGCCGGTGGCGGAGATCCGCAGGCCGGCCGCCGGGCTGATGGTAAAGGTGCCGGGCACGTAATTTACGTGGTAGTTGCCCTGTTCAGCCTCGCCGGCGGGGGTGATCGCGTAGGTGCCGACGTCCTCACCCTCGGCGCGGGTGACCGTGTAGCTCACGCTCTCGCTGCCGACGGTGCCGCTGACGATGGCCGTCAGGGTCGGATCCTCGGTGTCGAAAATCTTGCCGCTGTTGACAGCCGTGACGGTGACGGTCGCGGGGTTGACCTTCAGCGTGACGGTCGCAGTCGCGGTCGCGTAGTTGGGCCGGGTGGCGCGGACAAGGGCGGTGATCTCACCCACAGTGTTGTCGCCGTTGCGCACAACGTTCCGGATGGAGGGCAGCGTCGTGCTCCAGGTCACGCCGCCGTCGGTGCTGTACTCCACAAGGGCCTCGGGGTCGCTGCAGTCGGCGGAGGCCGTGTGGCTCTGCCCGTCGTAAGTTCCCTCGTAGTTATGGGGAGTCAGGGTAATCCCGGGCTTGGGCTTGATGGTGAAGGTGCCGGCCACGTAGTTTACGGTGTAGTTGCCCTGCTCGGTCTCGCCGGTGGGGGTGATGGGGTAGGTGCCCACATTCTCGCCCTCGGCGCGGGAGACCGTATAGCTGACAGTATCGCTCCCCAGGGTGCCCGTCGTCACGGCGGTGAAGGCCGCCGGATCGGGATCGCCATAGAACTTCTCGGCTGCGTTGGCGGTCACGGTGACCGGCTTTGGCGTCACGGTCATGGTGAAGGTCTTTTCGGCGCGGCCGTATTGTTCGTTGAAGGCGCGCACCGTCACCGTCAGGGGCTGGACCGTGCCGTCCCCGTCCCGCATGACGTTTTGAACCGTGGGAGGCGTCTTGCTCCAGGTCACCCCGCCGTCGGTGCTGTATTCAACAGTCGTGTCCTCGGGCAGGTTCACATGGATCTGGTCGGCGGCGCTGTGGGTCTGGGCGTCATAGGGCGCGTTGTAGTCCGTGACCGTGAGATCCAGGAGCATCCGCTCCGTCATGGTGGCAAAGATCACCAGACGGCCGCTGGTGGTGGCGTCGCGGCAGGTGGAGAGTGCCACGATCTTGTCGCCCTCGGCGGCTTCCTCGTCATAGAAGGTGGCGTATTGCTTGAGCCAGGCGCGCAGCTCATCCAGGTCCCGGCTTCCCGCGCGGTAGACCATGGGCTCATAGGCGTTGGTATCCAGGACGGCGAAGAAGTTCAGGTCATAGACTCTGTTGTCGGTAATGATCTCGCCGGTGCGGTGGCTGTTGAAATAAGACTCCGTCTCAAAGTAGTCCAAGGCGCCGAACATGATGCCGTCAGCCATGTGGTGGCCGTAGATCAGGTTATAGCTGTCGCTGAAATCGCCGCTGTTGTTGGCTGCCAGATAGATGGCGCCGGTGAGGCTGGACTTTCCGTAGATATCGTGGCTGGCATAGAAGAGGTCGTCCTCGCCCTGGACCACGGGATAGTCGATCTTCGTGTCATAGACGGTGAGCCAGCAGCGGTAGTTGGGCGTGATGGCAGCGACGGCCTGGGCCAGCGGCGTGCCGTCCTCCACGATGATCTCCTCCAGCACATCCCAGCTGTTGCGGGCGCTGGTCATGGTGTAGGTGGTATCATACAGGGCATAGCCGCTGTACAGAATGAGGAACGCGGCCAGCAGTTTGGATAAAAGGGAGACAAGCATGTTGCCGCCCTCGGTAAACTTGGCGATAAACTTTTCGACGGTTTCAACAGACGGAGCGCTCTTAGGCGCGCTCGCGGGCTGAATGTCGTCCAGGGTATAGGAATGATAAGGTTCCTGTGCCATCCGCGTTTCCTCCTTTCTCTCAGAATGACCTGCTGTGTTTTACAGGTTGTTTCTCCGCACCACGGTGATCACGGTGCCGAGGATTTCTTTTTTGTTGACAGGGCCGAACCAGCGGCTGTCGTTGCCGCCCATGCGGGAGTCGGCCAGCACAAAGCACTGTCCCGGCTGCAGCACGATCGGGTACTGGGTAAAGCCCTCGTAGGGCGGGGTGCGGTAGAAAATATTGCTCTCCACCATGGAGTTGCCGTTGATGATCAGATTCTGATCCTCGGTGATCTCCACCGTGTCACCGGCTACGGCCACGACCCGGCAGACGAACAGTTCCTTTCTGCCGCCGCTGTCCGGGGTGACCTTGTTGATAACGATGACGTCCTGGGCCTTGACGCTCTTGTCCAGGCGGTAGAACAGCAGCAGATCGCCCGCGTCCAGGCGGGGGTACATGTCGCCGCTGTTCATGTGGGTCAGGCCGACGATCTGGAAGAACAGAATCCAGACCACCGCCAGAAATACCACCAGGCGGATCACAAAATACTGATACTCCTTCACGCTCTTCTCGGCGCGGCTCAGCTTCTTGATCTGCTTCTGGGTTTCGCTCGGGGTCTGGGGGGTCTCCTGTTGTCTTTTCTCGTTCATAGTGAACATCCTCATGCTCAGTGTAACAGGCGCCGCGTCAAGAGGTCAGTCAATAATCGGCTTCCTTTTGCGCGGTTTTCTAAAAACTGTTGACTTTTCTTCGCCTTGTGCCGGGATCGGCTGCTTGCCGAAACCGGCCGCGGCGCGGTCGGCTTCGGCAAACCCCGGGTTTGCCCGCAGGCAAACCCGGGAATGGGTGTTGGTTTGTCATTCCCCGCCAGTGCGCACACGGGCGTGGGAATCCGTTTGCTTAGGCCTCCTCGGCCTTGCGGCGGCGGCTGATGACCAGCAGCACAAGACCGCCGATGAGCATCAGGGCGTAAGGCGCAATGCGCATCACAACGCCGGTCGGGGAGATGATCGCCAGGGTGTTGGTGAACTGGACGGCGTAGTTCTTGTCTGCCGTCGGGGAAGAAGTCTGAACATACTTGACCGTATCATTCTGGTCTGCGGTCGCGGTCTTCTTGTCAGAAGAGAGCACAGCGGTGGACGAGGCATCGAACTCCACAGGGGTAACCGTGGTATCAACGGTCTCCTCAGCTGTGGTCGAATAGGTCGTACCGGGAACGTTGTTGGTTTCGGTCACGGTCGCATAGGCAACGGCAGGAATGCCAATGTACTTCACGGTCGCGCCATTTGCGATACCGGGAGTACCGTCCTTATCAGCGGTAGCAACCGCATCGGCTCCACCGACCTTATTCAGGCCGGAAACCGTTGTTCCGTTTACAGTAGCGGCCGCAGTCTCGGCAGTCATGGTCACCTGAGCGGTGCCGGTCGTCTCAACAGCAAACTGGAAGGTGCCGCTTGCGGCATTGCCGGCCCAGGTGACGTCAAACGGGAACTTGTTGTTCTTCATCGTGTTGTCACCGGAGAGCGTCTTGCCGACCGTCAGGTTGTAGGTGTGGTACTCATCCGCCGTGCTGGTATCGGCAGCCGTGTTGGTATCCACAAAGCCGTTGGTCTTCACGGTATTCGCCGCAGAGTCCGGGGTAATGGCCTGAGTCGCCGCATCGCTGTTGATGCAGACATAGCCATATACTTTCCAGTCCCCGGCGGCAGCGCCGGTGCTGTAAGTCGCGCTGCGCATCACATAGACGTCGAGATAGCGGATATTGCTGATGGCACCGTCAGTCACGCCGGAGGTGACGTAAGCAGCGGGGGTCTCGGTGATTTTGTAACGATATACACCGGGCTGCGAAAACACAACATTTCTGAAATCGACACTCAGGTACTTGATGTTCGCAACGCCGGTTGCGGATGCGTCGAGAATGTCGGCGTTCGTCCATGCAATGGTATCTGCGGCCGTACCGGTCATGGTGACGCCGGTGATCACACCGGCCAGCGCAGTCGTGGTGGTGGCAAGGCCAGATTTGTGATCGGTCTCGTCGTCCGTAATCTGGACGAGCTCATCACCGGATGCGGCAGTGATCGCATAGGTATAGGTAATCGCAGGGGCGTAGACGAAGGCCTCATCCGGGTTGTAAACCGTGATTTCCTTTGCGATCTTGACAACCTTGTCATCCACATTCTGCGTGTCGGCCTGCGTATAGCCGCCGACCTCGCCATTTGTCAGGCTCTGATCTGCGAAGGCGTTGACGCTCAGGCTCATCATCAGCATGAGGACGAGAGCGATGGCGCCGAGCTTCTTCAAAGTGTTTTTCATTTCATTTCTCCTTTCATGTTTCAGAAAATGTCCGAATGTATGCGGTGGTTAAGGGGGGTGCGTTTCCCGCTCAGGCGGGGGTTTGGAATGGAGGTTCGTTGTCACCGCACCTCCCCTGATCCGGGCCCATCCGGGCATTTTCCGTCCTTCGGCGCGCCCTCATGCTTTGGCTTGCCAGAGGTGGAATTTCGGATCTTTTTTTGGATTGTATCATTGCGGCGGTCAAGAAGGCCGTCAATGATCGAAAGAGATTTGTGCGCGGGTCCGGGGCCTTCATCGGCCTCTGCCGCCATCTTCAGCAGCAGCTTCGGCATCATCAGCAGCCCCAGTATCAGCAGGCCGAAGCCCAGCAGCACCAGGAACGGGCCGGTCTCATGGGTGACGCCCGTGGGCGCCGGAAGATCCTGGCTGTTTACGATGACCAGCTTCACGACCAGGGTCCCGTCCTGCTCCGTGGTTTCGAGCGTCACGCCCGGGGGCGGCGGGGCCAGGTCGGAATCATCAGCCGGGAAGCTGATCACACCCGTCTCGCTTATCGAGAAGTGGACGTAAGTGGGCAGAGGCTGGCAGCCGGTGGGCGCTTTCGTCTCGCGCAGCTGGTAGATCCCGGGACCGAGCGTGTTGTCCAGCTTCGGGACAAGGCCGTCGGCGCCTGTCGTGAGATTCTCATAGCCGATCATCGGATTGAGGTCAAAGTTCGTGACGACGCCGACCGTGTGCTGCTTGTGCAGCTCGAACTGCGCGCCGGCGAGCGGTGCGGCCTTCGCGTTCTGCTTGATCGCCTGGAAGGTGTAGGGCCGGTTCTTGATCGTCAGCGCCGGCATCTCACCTTGCTGATGCTCCACACTGTAATAATCGGCATCCCCGTCGCTCACGGTCAGCTCCCCGCCGCTGAAGCTGATGGTGATGGGCGCGTCCAGACCGCGATAGTTCTGCGGGGCCTTGGTCTCGGTCAGAGTGTATTCCACATTCTCCCGCAGGAAGGCCACGGTGATCTGGCCCTCTGCGTCGGAGGTGAAACTGCCGATGGGGTTTTCTTCGTCGCCTTTCAGTGCAAGTGTGAAAGCCGCGCCGGCCAGAGGACTGCCGTCCCAGGCCTCTTTGCGCAGGACCACGCCGGGCCGTGCGTTGGTGACCGTGTCCACGCGGACATTTGTATTCGTGGGGACCTCGCCCTTCACATAGCTGACGGTATAAGTAAAGATGGAGTCCTCGGTCTCGCCCTTCTGTTTGCCGGAGATTTGAATGGTCCTGCCTTCCCCGACGGGGGTGATGGTGTCGTAGCTTGTCACATTTCCCTCGGTATCCACGGTCGGGTTCGTGACCACGACCTCGCGGATGAGGTACTGATCAAAGGCGACGGCGACCGGCAGGGGCAGGTAGTACCAGTAGCAGGTGTTCTGCTTCTGGGTCATACGCTGCACGGCTCGCTGCTGCACGGTGTCCCGCACCAGGGTCAGATTGCCGGACCTGTCGACGGTGTACACGGCAAAGTAGGTGTCGCCGCGCTCCGACATATAGTCGGCGTCCGTCCAAAGCTTGTTGACGCGCAGGCCCCAGCCTCTCAGATTGTAGACATCCACCTTGGGGCCTTCGTTCCCCTCCTCCGCCGCGACCTTGCCGCTGATGCCGTCAAGTGCGCCGTTATCGGACACCGTACCGTCAAGGGAATACTTCTGGAAGGAATAGCCGTCCGGCATCTCGCCCGGTCGTTCCACGACCTTGAAGTTTGTTCCCGCAAGGACATTGCGGATTTCCACCGTGTAGGACGCGGGGATCTTGGAGATCTGTCCGTTCATGGAGGTGGAGAAGCTGTAGGCGGCCTTCTGAGCCGCAGGGATAGCGCTGTAATCATCATAGCTGCTGGGGAAAAAGCTCTGCGTGCCGCTGTTCCAAGTGCAGTAATGGCCGTTGCTGTCCTTGACATGGTAGGTGTGCTTGTCGGCCAAGTCCACATTCTCAAACTCCGCGCCCAGGTACAGGCGGAAATTGAAGCCCGCGGGGTCCTCCGTAATCTGCGTGATGCCGTCTTCCTCAAAGAGCTTTTTGGTGATGGACAGGGTCTTGAGCGCCGTGGGAGAAACCTTGTTGTCGAAGGCGACACGGGCGCGGTCGTCGCTGCTGGCCCAATCCAGGGCGTAGTCCTTGCGGTGGTCGGCCGCATCGGTCCCGGTCATCGCCTCGCCGTTGACCCTGACCGCCTGGAACACCTGGGTGTCCACGCCGCACTCCACAATGCTGTAGGTGACGGCGTCCTCCGGCAGGGTTATGATGGCGCTCTCGCCGGGCTTGAGCAGGAAGACGTTGGAATAGGTCACTCCCCCGATCGCCAGAGAGCCCGCAT
>JAEEGL014397364.1_pt1 | contig 14003 bp, 13 predicted proteins | sample 9134231 | NCBI WGS metagenome assembly JAEEGL01 (sample SAMN16246548, study PRJNA631951) | gut metagenome | biome: gut microbiome; feature: rumen; material: fiber-attached | host: Bos | place: Iran: Karaj | collected 2018-10
TACTGCCGCCGTCACGACCGGTTTTTTCGGTTTCGGCTCGTCGGCGTCCGCCGGAGGCGGGAGCGGTTCTTCGGGCGTGACAGTCTCGTCCTCCGGAGAGGGCGCGGAGAGGGAGGCGTCCACAACGGGATCGGCGCCCATCGTCGTGATTTCCGGAGTGAATTCGTCTTCCTTTTCCTCCCAAACGGGAACGGAGACGTCCGGAGCCCCGGCGGGAGAGAGCTCCTCCGCCTGCGGAGGAAGGATCGGCTCAACCGCTTCGGGCGTCATGGGACTGCTGAGCGGGGAGAGCGCCGTGTCCCGCGTCTGGCGGCGCGTGCCCGCGGCCGCGGCCCGCGCTTCAAGCCGGGTCAGCTCGGCGCGGACGGAGCCGCTTTCGCTTTCGATCGCTTCAAGGCGCTGATCGCAGAACGCGCTCTTTTCGGCGAGCGCGTCGACCTCGCCCCGCAGCTCGTCCGCGAGCCGCCTTGCTTCGCTCAGCCGGCTTTCCAGCCGGTCCGCGCTCTGTCCGTCCGCGTCTGCGCCGCCGGACATCCCGCTTTCCTCCAGCTGCGCGATGAGGGTTTCGAGCGAGCCGATTTTCAGCCTCCGTTCGGCAAGATCGCTTTCCGCCTGCTTTTTTTCGATTGTGATTTCTTCGGCGCGGAGGGCAAGTCCGCCGAGACGTTCCTCGAGCCGCGCGATCCTTTCCTCCGTTTCGGGGAGCTTCGCGGATTCCGAGCGGATATCCGCCGCCGCGAAAATCACCGCGCCGAGAAGGACCGCCGCTGCGAACAGGATCAGCGCGGCGTTTTTGCCCGCGCCGATTTTTCTGCGTTTTCGATTCATATCAGATCCTTGAGTCTTTAGGTTCCGCCCCCGCCGGGGAATGAAAAAAACCGCCACGCTTCCCGAAGAGGTACGGCGGTTTTCTCAATTGTCGTCGCTGCTGTAGAATACGATTTCCTGCGGATAACGCAGACCGAGCTTTTCGTGCGCGATCTCCGCCACATATTCTTCGTCGAACGGCCGCCCGATTTCCGCTTCCAGTTCGTTGATGTATTCGTTCATCTGCTCGATTTCGACTTCGAGCCGGTGCTGTTCGGCAAGCAGGTCGTTTTCCTTGAGCTGCAGGGTGACGAAGGTCACGAGAAGAAACAGGAGAATCACGATGCCGAGCAGCCGCACAAACAGATTTCCGAAGATGCTTTTCACCGTCGATCCCCCTCCTTTTCGGTAAATTCAAAGGCTTTTGCCAGACGCTTTTCGAGCTTGTTCGTCTTCGCCGCTGCACGTGCCCGTTTCCACGTCCTGCCGATTTCTCCCGCCGTGTGCCGCCAGAGGAAGCGCGCGCCGCGCGCAAGGGCACGGAAGAAGAGGCACAGGGGCGTGAGAAGGAGAACGCGAAGAAGACGGCGGACGAACGCCGCGCTTTTCAGGGCGAAGAGCGTCGAGAGTTTTCCCGCGGTTTTCTGCCAGAGCGCGAAGCCGAGCGCCGACCCCGCCGCCATGAACCAGCGGAACACGCCGTCGTTCGCCGCGTAAACATACACGGAAAACGACGCTCCGATGAGGAGCATGAACGCGGCGTCCAGGCAAAAGAGCGCCGCGCCGCCCCGGCGCGCCTCGTCATCCTGCGGCAAAATACCGCATAAGATAGATAGGTATCTTATTATATCGTATATTCCGCCAAAAATCAAGCCCAAAATAAAAGAAGTTGCAACAATTTGCAGCTCTTTTTGCGCCGGATGCTCTAAGTATTGCATGAATGGAACAATCTCCCGAGGAAACCGTGTTTTTCTCTCCCGTCCTCCGGGCCGAAATAGCTGAACGCGTCGATTTTTCCGTTCACGATCAGCTCGCCGCGCTCGGTGGAAAAGCTCTCGATTTTCAGCCCCTCCCCGTCAAGGGCGACGCGGCCGAGGGAGGAGGTGAGGATGATTTCCTGATCGGAAAAACTCTCGACCTCAACGATGCCGGTGAGCTCCATGCGCTTGCGCGAAAACAGGCAAACGTCCTGCGGGGGGTGCGGGGGTTCTTCCTTTCTCTCGTTTGATCCGGGCCGGGGGTCTTCCTTCGCGTCGAAAAAATCCACCGTCGCTTCCTCCTTTTCTGTGCTGTTCGGAGGATTATATGCGGCGGCGGATGTTCATATGACAAAGGCGCGGCTTTTGACCGCTGATTTCCCGCACAAGGGCTGATGCCGTGCCGATGCCGGGTATACGCAGGGCATACGCGGTCAGTCTATGACCTCGTACATCGACGCGGCGTCGGCCTTCGCGGCGTGTTCCTTGACGTCGAGGACGCGGAAGCGCAGGGTGCGGTCGCCGTAGGTCACGGCGATCACGTCGCCTTCCTTGACGTCGTAGGACGCCTTGGCGCGCTTGCCGTTGACCTCCACGTGCTCGCCGTCGCACGCCTCGTTCGCGACGGTGCGGCGCTTGATGATGCGGGATACCTTCAAAAATTTATCCAGTCTCATAGGTCTTTTTCCTTTCCTTCTTCGTCTCCCTGCCCGTCCTCGGGGAAGCGTTCGATGAACCGCTCGAGCGTGAAGCCGAGGTCCTTTTCGAGATCGGCGTCCGGCCCGGCGAGCTGGACCGCCGTCCAGACGAGCTCGGTGAGCGTCTTTTCCCGTTCGGCCGCATCCTGACCCGCGAGCGAATCGGCGAGGGTACGAAGCCGCGCCGTCTTTTCCTCATCCGTGCCGAGGTTCACGCCGGCCTTCTCAGCTTTTTTCGCGATCTTTTTCGCCCGGATGAGGGCGGGGTACTGGCGCGGGACGGCCTCGAGCGCCGCGCGCAGGGTCAGGCGGGATTTTTCGGCGGTCTTCAGCTTGTCCCAGTTGTCGAGGACCTCGGCGCTGTTTGCCACCGTGACGTCCCCGAACACGTGGGGGTGACGGCTGATCATCTTTTTCACGATCCCCGCGATCACCTCGTCCATCGTGAAGACGCCCTTTTCCCGTTCGATCTGCGTGTGGAACACGATCTGAAGGAGCACGTCGCCGAGCTCTTCGCAGAGCAGCGCGTCGTCCTCCTTGTCGATCGCCTCCACGACCTCGTAGGTTTCCTCGATGAAATCCGTGCGGATGCTGTGGTGATCCTGCTCCCGGTCCCACGGACAGCCCTCGGGGGAGCGAAGCACCTCCACGAGGTCGATGAGGGAGGCGAGGTCGGGCTTCTTTTCGCGCAGCAGTTTTTCTTTCTTTTCCGAAATCGTCATTTGACGCGTCCTTTCAGTTTTTTGAGCTCCTCGCGTCCGACCGCGCCGGTGAAGAGGACCGCGCGGAAATAGACGAGCGCGGCTCCGACAATCGCCCCGGCGCACGAAAGCGGGCCTGCGATCCGCTCCGGCAGCCGCAGCGCGGCGAGCAGTCCCCGGCGGAACAGAACGGCAGAGACGCCGCACAGTCCGCCGCAGAGCGCGATGAGAGCGAGCTTCAAAAGATCTTTCCCCATCCTTTGCGGGAAGAATCCCGGGCTGACGGCCGGGCTGACAGCCGGGCTGACAGCCGGGCGGACGGCGCGGGCGAGGAAGCAGAGATTCATGGCGGCGGCTGTGAGGGTACAGAGCAGCGTCGAGTCCGGCGCGCCGCGGATGCCGAACTCACGGAGCAGGATGATTTCCGCCCCCGCCTTGACGAGCGAGCCCGTGACGATCGACACGACGGGCTTTTGTGGCATGCCGCATCCCTGCAGAGCCGCGTTCGTGACCGCGAGCACGCAGACGAGGAAGGACGCCGGGGCGAGGCGCGTCAAAAGGGGCGCGGCGAGCCGGGCGGAGGAGGGCCTGAAGAACAGGCACAGGATCGGGTCGGCGAGGACTGCGAGCCCCGCGGCGCACGGCAGGCCGATGAAAAACGCGAAGCGCAGGGCGTCCGTGATCCGCCTAAGAGCCGCCTCGCGGTTTCCTTCGGCGAGATCGGCGGCGACGGCGGGGGTGAGCGCGTACGCGACCGGGTACACAAGCACGGGCGGCAGGTTGAACATCGGCACGGCGAGGGAGGTATAATTCCCGTACAGCGCGGCGGCGGACTGTTCCCCGAACCCGGAGGCGGTGAGCGCGCGCTGGATGAGGACCGTGTCGAGCAGGGAAGAGAGGCTTGCCGCGGCGGCCCCGACCGTCACGGGAAGGGCGAGACGGGCGACGCGGGAGAGCGTCTCCCTTGTGCCGAGGTTTTTGTTTCGGACGGGCACGCCGCAGAGAAGATCGCGGTCGGAGCGGATCGACCGAACTATGAGCAGATAAAGGAGCCCGAAGAAGGAGCCCCCGGTCAGCCCGAGGGCGGCAAGGGACGCGGCCTCCGGGGCGGATCTGCCCATGCGGACAGCCCAGAGTGCGCCGCCCACGCCGAAGACGAGCCTGCCCGCCGCTTCGATGAACTGGGACAGCGCCGTCGGCGCGAGATTGCCCGAGCCCTGGAAATAGCCGCGGATAGCGGCGGACAGAGAGATCAGGCAGACCGTGGGCGCGGCGGTCCGGATGGACGGGGCGGACGCGGGCGAGCCGATGAGAGAGGCGAGGGTGTCCGCGAAAAAGAGCATGACGAGGGAGAGCGCAAGCCCGACCGAGACGAACAGCGCCGTGGACCGGCGGAAAATCTGCTTCGCGCCGAGGAGGTTGCCCGCCGCGCGGTTCTGCGCGACAAGCACCGCGAGCGCGACCGGGAGCCCCGCGGTCGAAATCATGTAAAACGCCGTGTAGATCGAATACGCGGCGTTTAAGTAACCCATGCCCGCGTCGCCCAGCGTGCGGCTCAGCGGGATTTTGAAAAGCAGCCCCGCCGCCTTGACGAAGAGATTCGACGCGGTGAGCAGCGCCACGCCGGAAACTCTTTTTTTGACGTCCGGGACTGTTTTCGGCATGAAGCCTCCCGGGAACCGTTATCCGATGAATTCGTGGAAAACGGAATTCTTGGGGATCATGCTTTCCTCGAAAAGCGGGCAGTCGTAGACGAGAAGCTCGGAAATGAGCTCCTCCGCCTGCGCCCGGTAACGGCTCTCTTCCGGGATGGTGCGGAGAAGATCGACGCAGTAGCGCGACAGGATGAACGGCTCGTAGGGCAGGAAGGAGTCGAGCCGGATGTCGCTGTTCACGTTCGGGAAGATGTTCTTCTCTTCGTTCTCACGCACGGTTTCCCAGAGATGGAGGGTGAACTCCGGCGTCGCGCCGCGGAAATTGTAGTCGCGCACGATGCGCCTGAGCAGCCGGATCTCGTCTTTTTCGAGGATCACATCCCGATAGACCGCGTCGTCCGCGACGCAGATGAACACGCTCTTGGTGTTCGCGCCGAACAGGCGGGTGATCTCGGGATAGACCGCCTGGATCCCTTCGAGAATATATATATCGTTTTCCTGCGGGATATATTCTTCGTATCCGGTGCGTGTCGTGAGGGCAAAATCGTAATGGGGGACGAGAACGGGCAGGCCCGCGTTCAGCCGGCGCATGAAGAACTCGAGGTAATTGAGATCGAGCGCGGCGGCGGAGTCGTAATCCGGGGGCTCGTCGTCCACGACGTTGCGGTCGTCGCGCGCGATGAAGAAATCGTCGATGGAGAGCACGACCGCGTTTTTGCCCACCTTCGCGAGGCGCCGCGTGAGCTTTTCCGCCGTCGTCGTTTTGCCGGAGCAGGACGGTCCCGCGAGCGCGATGGTTTTGACCTCGCCGTCGGCGAAGATGTCCGCCATGGCCCGGTCGATGTCCGCCGAGAACGATTTTTCGCACGCGAGCATATACTCCCGCGCCTCATCCGGGGTCGAAATGTCCAGTTCAATGGTCCTCATGGTCTGTTCGGTTCCTTTCCTCTGCGAAGAATGACTCCGCCGCGCGCGTGAGCGCGTCCGTTCTTTCCTCCGCGGTTTTTTCTTTCGCGCCGCGAAGATATTCGTAGGGGTATTTCGGCTGAAAGATCCGCTCGATCCGGACGCTTCCGTCCTTTTTCGGCAGGGAGACGAGCTTGGTCACCGCCGCCGCGCCCGCCGAGAAGATCGAATGCACCTCTTCCATCATGTAGATGTTGTAAAGCCCTTCATGACCGGGCTTCGCCCAGCCGACGTTTTCGAGATTGCCGACGGTGTTCTTCTGTCGGTACATGTAATACGGGCGGTACCCGGCGTCCGTGAGAAGCTCTCCCGACGCGTCCACGCTTTCCGCCGCGGCGGCGGACGAAGGATCGAACCGTCCCTCCGCCTTGAAGACCGACGAGCGCTTTACGCTGAAGGTGTGCACGGTGACGTTTTCGGGGGAGAGGGAGATCACCTCGGTGAGGGTGCGCCGGAAGGAGGCAGGGGTATCGCTGGGCAGGCCCGCGATGAGATCGACGTTGATGTCGCGTATTCCGCCGTCCCGCGCTGCCGCGTACGCCTCGTAAAACATTTCCGGGGTGTGCGCCCGCCCGATCTGACGCAGGACCTCCGGATCGAGGCTCTGCGGGTTGACGCTGACCCGCGTGACGCCCGCGTCCGCCGCCGCGCGCATTTTTTCCGCCGTGATGGTGTCGGGACGGCCCGCCTCGAGCGTGAACTCGTCGGGGTCGGGAAGATGGACGCGGATCCTTTCGAGAAGGCGTCTCAACTGCTCTGCCGAGAGGATCGTGGGCGTGCCGCCGCCGATGTAGACGGTCGACGCGCGCATGCCGAGCCTCCCGATGACGGAGAACACGCCGTCGACGTCCTTTTCCAGCGCGTCGAGATAGTCCGGAATGAGCTTTAAGAGCCCCGGCGTCGCGTAGGAGACGAAGGAGCAGTAGGCGCACCTTGTCGGGCAGAAGGGAATGCCGATGTAGACGCTGCATTCCCCGCGCGACTGCGGCGTGATGATCGCCCGTTCCGCGAGGGAGACGTCCACGGCGAGTCTTGCTTTCGCGGGGGACGTTCGGTAATCCCGGGCGATGGCGGACGCCGCTTCCTCGGGGGTCATGCCCGCGTCGAGCAGTTCGGAGGCGACCTTCGCGGGGCGAACGCCCGTGAGGGTGCCCCACGGCGGCACGATGCCCGTGAACGCCCGTCCGGCGCCGAGAAAGGCGTCGCCCGCCGCCATTTTGCGCACCCGGTCGCGGTCCCCGAAGGCACAGTCCCACCGAAGGGACGCTGAGCCGCGTTCGGCCCGATCCCCCTGCCGGATGCAGACCTCTGACGAGACGCCCGTGTCGTCCTCCGTGAGGCTGACGTCGATCACGACCGTTTGCGGGGTCTCTTCCTCCCCCGCCGGGAATTTCGCGCCGGGGAAAAAGATCATGGCGAGCGTCTGCGCGTAATACGGCTTGATGCTGCCGTCGATGTGTAGAATCATAACGGTTCCTTTTGGATTGATGAAAGGTTTTGCCCGGCCCGTTTACGCCCGCTTCGGCTGCTTTAAGACCTTTGAGTCAAGCTGGATGGTCACCGGTCCGTCGTTCACGATGGCGACCTGCATATCCGCGCCGAAGCGGCCGGTCGAGACGTCCGGGACCTGTTCGCGCACCCGGGCGACGAAGGCCTCGTACAGCGGGATCGCTTGCTCGGGAAGCGCCGCCGCGAGGTAATCCGGGCGGTTCCCCTTGCGGTAGGACGCGCACAGCGTGAACTGCGAAACGACGATCGCCGCGCCCCCAACGTCGAGCAGGGACAGGTTCATTTTCCCCGCGTCGTCGGAAAAAATGCGCAGCTTCACGATTTTGTCGGCGAGCAGATTTCCGTCCTCCTCGGTGTCCTCGCGTGTGACGCCGAGCAAAATGAGCAGTCCCCTGCCGCAGGACGCGAGGAGTTCTCCCTCGGAAGTGACCTTTCCTTCCGATATTCTCTGAATCAAAGCAAGCATAACGTGTTTCCTGTCCGTTGATTTATGATTTGAGACCGTATTCGTCGCGCAGGACGGCGGCTTTTTGCTCCGCCATGGCTTTGTAACGGTCCATGTTGTCAAAAATATATTCGAGCCACCCGCAGAAATCGTCCGCCCGGGCTGCAAACATCGGGAAAGGATCCTCCAGCCCCTCGTTCAGCAAATCGAGCGTGAATTCGTCGTTCTGATACTGAGCCACGGGATATTTCCACTCCGCGTCGTCGTCGGGCCCCTCCGCCGTGACCTCGATGGGGTTCGGACAGACGTAATGGTTGAGCTTGATCCGCACCCAGGAGTCGAGGTCGACGCTCATGAAGCCGCCGAAAATCGTGCCTTCCGTGACTGTCATTTTACCGGAGAGTTTTTTGCGCACCGCGTCGAATACCTTTTCCACGCCGCGCTCGTCCGTGTCCTCATAGCTGAACGGAGAGAGGCATTCAAACAGCAGTTCAAAGACAAACTCCTTCAGAGCGCAGCGGACGTACTCTCCGCCCGGCGCGCAGAATTCCCGCGCCCGGTCCTTCGACCCTTGCCCGATGAGCAGCCGGACGTACAGATCCAGCTTTTCCGTCGTTTCCCCGAAAACCTTGTTTTCTTCGGATCGATCCGCGCAACACGTCATGCCGTTCCTCTTTCAATGTTCAGCACGTGCGGGATGTTTTTGAGCCTTGACAGGATGGAATTGTAGTGGTCGATGTTCTTGCACCCCACCGTGAGCAGGAGGATGATATCGCTTTCGGTGCGCTTCTTCGTGTTGATGCCGAGCAGGGTCACCTTCATGTCCGCGAGGGCGGTCGTGATGTTCGAGAGCAGGCGGATGTCGTTTTCCGCCCAGATCTGAAGCCCGACCTCGTAGAGCGGCTTCGCCCCGGACGAGAATTCCTCGATATCCCATTCGGCATGCAGCCAGCGGTCGGCCTGTTCCGGGTTTTTCTGACCGGAGACGGCGTTCGGGCAGTCCTTCTTATGAATGGAAATGCCGTAGCCCTTCGTGACGAAACCGATGATCTCGTCGCCGGGGAGGGGATTGCAGCACTTCGCGAATTTCACCTCGCAGCCGTCCGCGTCGTCCACGATGATGCCGCCCGTGGATTTTCTGTGCTTCAGCTCGTGGGTCTGTACCTGTTCGACGTCGGTGATCGGGTGCTCCTCGGGCTTCACCACGCGCTCGTATTCCTGCTTGAGCTTGGAGGAGACCTTCGTCATCGCGATGCCCGAGTAGCCCACCGCGTTGTACAGGTCCTCCACGTCCGCCATGCCGAGCTTTTTCGCCGCGGCGGACACGATCTCCTCGATCTGCTCCTCGGTCGGCTTCACGCGGAACCGCGCGAGGGCGTTTTCGATTTCCTCCCGACCGATCTTGATGTTTTCGGCGCGCTTTTCCTTCTTGAACCACTGACGGATCTTCGCGCGCGCTTCGCTCGTCTTGACGATCTTTAGCCAGTCCCGGCTCGGTCCCTTCGCGGCGGACGAGGTGAGGATCTCGACGATGTCGCCCGTCTGCGGTACGCGGTCGATCGGGGCGATCATGCCGTTGATCTTCGCGCCGACCATGCGGTTGCCGACCTGGGAGTGGATGGCGTAGGCAAAGTCGATGAGGGTCGCGCCCTGGGGCAGGGCGATGACGTCGCCCTTGGGCGTGAAGACGAAGGTCTCGTCGCTGAAGATGTCGATCTTGAGGGCCTGCATGAAGTCCTCGGTGTCCGCCGCGCCGTTCTCCGTGTCGATGAGGCGGGAGATCCACGCGAGCTTCTGGTCGATCTCCTCCTTGCTCTTCGCGCCGGATTTGTATTTCCAGTGCGCCGCGATGCCGTATTCGGCGATCTCGTGCATTTCCCGCGTGCGGATCTGAACCTCGAACGGAATGCCGTCCCGCCCGATGACCGTCGTGTGCAGGGACTGATACATGTTCGGCTTCGGGGTGGAGATATAGTCCTTGAAGCGCCCCGGGATGGATTTGAACAGCTCGTGGATGATGCCGAGCGCGGTATAGCACTCGAGTTCCGTGTTCACGATGATGCGGATGGCGTAGAAGTCGTAGATCTCGTCGAAGCTCTTGTTCTGCTTGAACATCTTGCGGTAGATCGAATAGACGGTCTTCACGCGGCCTTCGAGGGTGAAGTTGATGTCGTATTCCTCGAGCTTTTCCGCCACGTAGGTGCGGGTGTTTTCGATGAAGTTCTGGTTTTGACCGTACTTGCGCTCGATGTCGCTCGAGACCTCCGCGTAGCCGATGGGATCGAGGTAGGACAGCGCGAGGTTTTCGAGCTCCTGCTTGATGCGCTGCATGCCGAGACGGTGCGCGAGCGGTGCGTAGACGTACATGGTCTCGAGCGCCGTGGCCCGCCGCTTCGCCTCCGCCTTCACGCCGAGCGTGCGCATGTTGTGCAGGCGGTCGCAGAGCTTGATGAAGATCACGCGGATGTCCTTCGACATGGCGAGCAGCATTTTGCGGATGTTTTCGATGTTCGCCTCTTCCTTGTCCTCGACGTTGATGACCTTCATCTTGGTCAGCCCGTCCACAAGCATGGCGACGTCGTCCCCGAAGCGGCTGCGCAGGATGTCGATGCTCGTCTTGTCGGGGCAGTCCTCCACCGTGTCGTGCAGAAACGCCGCGCAGATCGAATCCGTGTCGAGTCCGAGCGAGGTGACGATTTCCGCGACCGCGATGGGGTGGGAGATATAGGGCTCGCCGCTCACCCGGTACTGTCCCTCGTGCAGGGATTTCGCGTAGAGAAAGGCGCGCTCGATTTTTTCGATGTCGTAATGCTTTTCGCTTGCCGTCACGACCGCGAGGATCTTCTCGATCGGCTGGAGGGGAAGTTCGGCGGTTTTTATGTCAGCTGTGTTGCTCATGATTGTGTTTCCTGACCGAAGTCACGTTTCAGTTTCCGATAAACGCCCGCGCTCATGAGGTCGACCTTCTTCTTCACGACCGCCGTGCGGAACGCGAAGAGCTCCGTGTCCTCCGTCAGGCGGTCCACGCCGAACAGCCCGAGCTCGCGGAAGGTGAGAAGGATGACCTTGAGTTTGGTATAGCCGAGGCGCGTGCCGCTTTTCGACGTCATGTACAAAAGCCCGCGGACCGTGAAGGCGTCGTGCTCGAGGGAGAGCTCACGCTTCAGCAGTGCGTACACGGCGGCGAAATCCTCCCGCGTGGGGACGACCTCCCGCTCCTCGGCGAGGGAGCGGATGCTCCTGCCGTGCCGGAATTCTTCGTAAACAGCCCGTTCGCGGACCTCGCGCCGCATGGCGTCCTCGGGGAGGCGCACGTCCTTCACGATGAGCTGAAGATTCTTTTGATTCTGATATTCGTTGATGTCGAGGGTGAACATCACGTCCGCGCGGTCGCCGGGGTACAGATCGATCTCCTGCGCCGTTCTGCGGAAGCACATCGCCGTGACCGGCCCGGCGCCCGCCGAGAGGGTGAGCCTTGTGTGCCTGCCTCCGCCGACCATGGAGACGTCTTCGATGAGGACGTCGCGCAGCACGAAGACGGGCACGGGATTGGACACTCCGTAGGGCTCGAGGGCATAGAGCTCCGTCGCCTGCTCGAGCGTGAGATCGCCCGCCTCCAGCTCGCATTCCGCCTCCAGCTCCGGCACAAGGTCGGCGGGGCGGAGCTTTTCCCGCGCGCATGCGTTGAGCTTTTCGCGGAACGCGGGGAGGTTTTCGCGCTTGATCGTCAGCCCCGCCGCGAGCTCGTGCCCGCCGTATTTTTCGAGCAGGGGCGCGCATTCGCCGAGCGCCTCCACGAGATTGAAGCCCTTGACCGAACGCCCGGAGCCCTTGCCGAGATCGTCCGGGTTCAGCCCGTCCGGGGAGCCCTCGAACGAGACGAGAATGGACGGGACGCCGTATTTTTCCGTGATGCGCGAGGCGACGATGCCGATGATGCCGTGGTGCCATTTCTCCGCGTCGAGCACGATGACCGGGTCGCGCGCGAAATCATGCCCCGCGGCGATCTTGGCGTACGCCTCGTCCATGATTTTGTTTTCTTCCGTCTGACGCTCGCGGTTGATGTCGCAGAGGTGCTTCGCGAGCGGTTCGGCTTCCTCGCAGTCCTTCGCGAGCAGAAGCTCCACGGCGAGGGAGGCGTCGCGGATGCGCCCCGCGGCGTTGATGCGCGGCGCGATCGTATAGCCGATATACGACGCGGTCATTTTGCGCCGCGCGGGGAATTTCGATTCCGCGTGCGTCGCTTCGATGAGCTCGATCAGCCCGGGACGCTCGGTGTTTTCGATCAGGCTGAGACCGTAGCTGACGATGAGGCGGTTCTCGTCGCGCACGGGCATGACGTCCGCCACCGTTCCGATCGCCACGAGGTCCCCGTATTCCCGTGCGATCCGACGGACGCACGCCGCCATGGAGTCGCCGGGGGAAAAGACGGATTCGAGCGCGCAGAGCAGCTTGAACACCACGCCGACGCCCGCCAGCTCCTTGAAGGGATAGGAGCAGTCCGGACGGCGCGGGTTGACGACGGCGTCCGCCGCGGGGAGCGCGTCGTGGCACTCGTGGTGGTCCGTCACGACGAAGCCCATGCCGAGCGCGCGCGCCGTTTTCGCTTCCTCCACCGCGGTGACGCCGGTGTCGACCGTGACGACCAGCCCGCAGCCGTCGTCGGCGAGCTTTCTGACCGCGGCTTCCGAAACGCCGTAGCCCTCGCCCGCGCGGCAGGGAATATAGTAGCTGACCTGCGCGCCGCGGCTTTCGAGATAGAGGCAGAGGCAGGTCACGGAGGTCACCCCGTCCACGTCGTAGTCGCCGTAGATGACGATCTTCTCGCCCTCCTCCACAGCCTGAACGATGCGGTCGACGGCTTTGTCCATGTCCTTCATCAAAAAGGGATCGTGAAGCTGTTCCTCCTCCTTCGCGAGAAAGCTCCGCGCCTCCTCCGGCGTCGCGCAGCCCCGGTTGACGAGGAGCTGCGCCGTCGGCGGCAGGATGCCGAGTTCCTCCGCGATCGCTTGCGCGGCGGCGTTTTTCCTCACTTCCGCGCGCGTCGCCGCCACCTTCCATTGATACTTATACTGCATTCGGTTCTCTCACTTATATATTAAAATTATAATCCAAATAAAGAATCCGTGCCGGACGGCTTTTTTCGGCATGCCGGGAGGGGTATTTCAAAAAACCGCTCGGCGAATGCTCCGCCGAAGCCTCCGGCGCAGGACTTACTCCGCTTTGTCCTCTTCTTCCTCTTCGTCTTCCGAAAGGATCTTCACGATCCGCACGGCGGTTTTCTTGGAGAGGAACAGCCGGTCGACAAGCGCGATCAGAAGAAAGGTCAGCGCGAAGCCCGCGATCGCCGCGAGGACGCCGGCCTGATCGGTTCCGAAGAGGCGTTTCCCGAGCGCGTATCCGCCCGCGCAGATGAGCAGGGGGAGCAGGAAAACAAGCGCGGCGGAGCCAAGCACGCGGGAGGAGGCGCTTTCGACCTCGACGAGCATGCCGGGCTCTGCCCCGATCTCGTTGACCGCGTCCGCGGTCATGGTTTTCGCGTTTTCGGAGGCGACGATGCCGGACAGGGAGCAGCCCTTGCCGCAGCCGCCGATCTTTTCGCATCCCTCGCACATGGAGGAACGGCTGACCTTCACGGTCGCGCGCCGTCCGTCCGCCGACGCCGAAATCACTCTTGCTCTCTGACGCATGAAAGTTCTCCTCGATCCCCGCTGTGCCCGCCGCCGGAGAGCGTCCGGAGCGTTCAGCGTTCAGGGTCTGTAAATCGCAAGCACCCGCTGAGCCGCGCGGATGCCGTCCACGGCGGCGCTGGTGATGCCGCCCGCGTAGCCCGCGCCTTCCCCGCACGGGAAGACCGACGGATCCGTCTCGGCTCTGCCGTCCCCGCCGCGCAGGATGCGCACCGGGGAAGAGGTCCTGGTCTCCACGCCCGTGAGGATCGCGGACGGTTTGTCGTATCCGCGGAGCTTTTTCGCGAAATCCGCGAGCCCCGCGCGCAGGGTCTCCGTGACAAAGCGTGGGAAGAGCTTTTCGAAATCCGCTTCCTTCACGCGGCCGTCGCGGTAGCTCGGTACAATATCCGTATATGCCATCCCGGATTTTCCGTTCATGAAATCGCCGACGGTCTGATAAGGGGCCGTATAATCCCCGCCGCCCGCCGCGCACGCCTTCTGCTCGGGCGCGCGCTGGCACGCGATCGCGCCGGGGGGACCCGAGCCGAACCCGTCCGCCCCGACCGAGCCGCA
>JAEEGL015391698.1_pt1 | contig 14003 bp, 12 predicted proteins | sample 9134231 | NCBI WGS metagenome assembly JAEEGL01 (sample SAMN16246548, study PRJNA631951) | gut metagenome | biome: gut microbiome; feature: rumen; material: fiber-attached | host: Bos | place: Iran: Karaj | collected 2018-10
GAACACAGAAGTTAAGCTCGCGTGTGCCGACAATACTTGGCTGGCGACGGCCCGGGAAGATAGGTTGCTGCCGGTTTATATAAAGCCTCATGCGTCATCCGCATGAGGCTTTTTCTATGCGCAATTTGTGTTTGCCACATAAATACTTTATTGCTATCATAAATTGTAATGTTACATTTAATTGACGGGGAGAGACGGTTTTTATTATGGCTAAGATATTGATTGTTGACGACGAACCTCAGATAGTCTCATCTGTATGTGATGTATTAGGAAGTTTTGGATTTGAAGCTATTTCAACTACTGATCCCGTTGAAGGATTCAAGCTTGCACAGGAGAAGAACCCCGATCTCATCATCCTCGACTGGATGATGCCTAACTATAACGGATTACAGTTCACAGAAGACTTAAGAAAGCAGGGATATGATATCCCCATCCTCTTCCTTACCGCGAAGGGTATGCTTACCGTATACGAGATCGAAGCATTAAGAAGAGGCGCTGATGACTATATGCCGAAGCCGTTTGATCCCACATTGCTTGTGGAGAGAGTTAAGGCTCTTCTTAAGAGAACATCAAGAGGCACTTCAGAAGGCAAGACTGACACATCCAAGCATACATACTGTGACGGAGAGCTTGTCATCGATTATGATGCCATGCAGGTGTTAGTTAACGGCGTAAGCTGCGATCTTACATCCAATGAATTTAAACTTGTACAGTATCTCGAGCAGAACGCCGGCCGTGTATGCACAAGAGACGAGCTTTTGTCCAAGGTATGGAATTATGCTTTCTCGGGCGATGTCAGAACGGTTGACGTTACAGTAAGAAGAACTAGAAAGAAGATAGAGCCGAATCAGCCTAACTATAAGTACATACTTACAAGACGCGGTTCCGGCTACTATTTCCCTAAGGAATTTAACTGAGTTAGCAGTATATGATCACTTTCGTCACATCGCATTTCGCGCTTTGTGTCGCCGGTGTGTGCTTTCTGATTTTCCTGGCACTCGCCGTAGGCTATATCGTCGGCAACAATGTCTACAACCATAACGCCGATGAGCAGGTCAAGGAAGTAATTGATAAACTCGAGTATCAGGGTGCAGTCAGAAGCTCCATCATCGACAATGTAAATCTGGGCGTAATCACTTACGACTCGAACAGTATCGTTTACAACAACAAAACAATACAGACGATGGAAGGATTCCTTAACGGGGATCCGGTCCCGTCCACTATGGAAGCATTCCTCGACAGATTCGAGCAGGGGAATCACTTAAAGTCCGATTATCTTCTTAATGTGGACAACACCGACACGGCTATAAGAGTCAATTATACAAACGGAAAGAATATCTTTGAGATAAAGATACTTCACAGGATGTATGAGGATACGAGACTCGATATAGTTATCGTGGATGACATCACTCAGATAGAGGACGACGAGAGAAGACAGAAGGACCTTGCAGCCAATGTCTCACATGAGCTCAAGACTCCTCTTACCGTCATCCGCGCTTCAGAACTCTTTATAAATAATATAACACCTGATAATATGCCGTCTTACGACGAGATCAAGAAGTGGGGAACAAGAGTCGTCACGAACGCCGTAAGGATGCAGGATATCGTTCAGGACTTCCTTACGCTTTCAATGTGTCAGGATGCAGTTCCCATGACCATCGTTGATATAGGAGAGGTCATAAACAGGGCCGTAGGCTCAGTTGCGGAGTATCCGGGACGCGATAAGGTTAACATCAAGATCCCCGAGAATATGTACTATCCGTTGGTATTCGGAAGCGAGAATCTCATCATGAGAGTCGTAATCAACCTTCTGACCAACGCCATTAAGTACATGCAGTACGACGGCAAGACAGAGCCTAACACAGTTGATGTAAGTGTATCCGCCATCGGAGACAGGATTGGTATCGAAGTGTCTGATAACGGCATGGGTGTGCCGCAGAAGGATGTTGAGTACCTTTTCGACAGGTTCTTCCGCGTGGATAATTCGGGTTCCCGTGAGACCGGCGGCTCCGGTATCGGTTTGTCGATCGTCAAGGATATCGTTGATATGCATGAGGGCACCATAAACGTCAGCACGGAGCTTCACCAGGGTTCATCGTTCACGGTAATACTCCCCGTTGCAGGTGCGGTATTCTCGAGTGTCTTCGAGGATGCCGTTGACGGCATAGTAAGCGAAAAGACTTACTACAGGACCGCCGCTGACTTCATCGCACTTCAGGCGGTAGAGGCAGCACGCTCTATGGGTTACGACGATGTTGAGGGCCTCGCGGATGAGTTCGAGGCTATACCTGCAGGAGAGAAAACACTTCGCGAGAAGAAACTCGTGGAGCTCCTGAAGGCTTTCGGCGAAGAAAGATATACGGATCTTGTGGATGAGCTTACGTTTATCGATCCGGATATGTTTGATGATGTGGAGGAAGATGAGGCTGACGAGCCTGTATCTGAGCCGGTGGTGGAGGAAGTTGAGACTGTTGAGGCTTCTGATGAAGAGCCGGAAACTGATAACGAATCCATGGAGAACGAGCCTGCGGCCGCAGTCGTGGAGAAAGCCGAATCCGAGGAGGAAAGGGCTGCAAGAGAAGAACGCGAGAGGCGCGAGGAAGCCAAGGCGATACTTACACAGCAGATACTTCCCAGAGCCGTACCGTCAAAGCCTTTGTCAGAAGAGGAGAAGAAGCAGGCTGTTACTGTTCATCCTAATGAAATCAAGCCTGAAAGAACAACTCCCAGAAAGAAGCGCAAAGGTAGTCTTTTCCTTGACTTGACGAGCCATACCGAAGATAATAATGAGACGGAAATCAAGTCTGCCGTAAGGCAGGTTCTTGATGAGACGGAAGGAAAATAGAGATTTGGATTCATATTCATATAAGATAACAGGCGGAAAACCCTTAAAGGGCGACGTTAATATTAGTGGAAGCAAGAATGCCGTATTGGGAATTCTTGCCGCAGCCATGATGATCGACGGTACATGTACGCTTGAGAATGTCCCTGATATATCGGACGTTCATGTAATGGTTAAGATATGCGAGACCTTGGGTGCGAAGATCGAGACAGAGCTTGCACCTGAAGGCTCAGTCACTTTACATATAGATCCGCGTGAGATCAATACGACTGAAGCTACAGAACCCGATGTTTCCAAGATAAGAGCATCTTATTATCTTCTCGGCGCATTGCTTGCAAGGTCAGGCAAAGCATCACTTCGTATGCCGGGCGGATGCGACTTCGGTCAAAGACCTATCGATCTTCATCTTAAGGCATTCAGACAAATGGGTGCCAAGGGTGCTGACTACAGGAACTTAAACGGTGGAATTATCTCCCTTAATGCAAATCCTCTTCGCGGTGCCAAGATATTCCTTGATATCGTAAGCGTCGGTGCGACGATCAACATCATGCTTGCGGCAGCGAAGGCTCAGGGCAATACAACCATTATCAATGCCGCGAAGGAACCGCACATCGTTGACGTTGCAAACTTCCTAAACTCGATGGGTGCGAAGATCAAGGGCGCTGGTACAGACACTATCAAGATACAAGGTGTCCCTGTTCTTCCCGGAAACTTTACTTATTCGATCATCCCTGACCAGATAGAGGCGGGAACTTACATGATCGCGGCAGCCGTTACTAACGGTGATGTTACAGTACATAATATTATCCCTACACATATGGACCCGCTTTCTTCAAAGATGAGAGAGATGGGATATACAATAGAAGAAGGTGATGACTGGGTAAGAGTCAGCAAGGATCCTGAAGAAGAGATCTGGAGCACCAATGTTAAGACTGCTCCTTACCCCGGATTCCCGACAGACCTTCAGCCCCAGACTGTTGTGCTCCTTTGCCTTGCAAGCGGCCAGAGCAAGATGGATGAGGATGTATGGGAGAACAGATACCAGTATGTTCCCGAGCTTACGAGGATGGGTGCAAACATAAGCATCTTTGACCATATAGCTCTTATTAACGGTATCGAGCATTTCTATCCCGCACAGGTCAAAGCTACCGATCTTCGTGCCGGAGCCGCTATGGTATGTGCTGCTTTGGCCGCTGACGGAACAAGCTATATCGACGGTGCAAGAAGGATCGACAGAGGCTATGAGAAGATAGTCGATAAGTTAAGGTCTTTAGGTGCCGATATCGAGGTGGCAGGAAGCGTCGGATTCTACGAGGACAGAGAAGCCTGATGGAGCTCGTCCCTTTATTTTCCGGCAGTTCCGGCAATTCAACATTAATCAGAACTGATAATGCGAATATACTCATCGATGCAGGAAGGAACTGCAAGTGGCTTACTGATGCTCTAAGCAGGGTGGGCACGGATCCTTCCGATATCGATGCCATTTTCGTAACCCACTCACATAATGACCACGTAAGTGCTCTCGATGTTTTTATCAGAAAGTATCCCACGAGGCTTTATGCTACCTATGATACTTTTCGCGCGATACAAAGGTACTTTAAAAAGCCGCACGAGCTTACCCCTGACATCGTTATCAAGCCCCGCGAGGAGACGGAAGTCGTTCCCGGGCTGAAGGTTACGGCCGTGAGTACGCCACATGATGCTGCAGGTTCCGTTTGCTACAAGGTAAAAAGTGACAGGAAGCAGTGCATGGTAATGACGGATGTCGGCTACATTACCGATGAGATAATGGGTTTCGCAAGAGGAGTTGATGCGATACTGGTCGAGTCCAACTACGACAGACGCATGCTCGTTTACGGCGACTATCCGGAGGACCTCAAGGTGAGGATAGCAGGTGACGGCGGTCACATGAGTAATGACGACTGCGCCAGGATGGTTAAGTACCTGATCGATAACGGCACTCGAAAGATTATTCTCGGCCACCTTTCCGAGAACAACAACACGCCCGACAAGGCTCAGAAGACTGTGTGCGATTATCTTTCTTCCTTCGAGCTTAAGTCCGGCAGCGATTACGAGCTTCGCGTTGCGAACCGCTATGAGCCGACGAAGGGGTATATTTTCTGATATGGAGATCAGAATTATAAGTCCCGGCAAGACGCGTGAGAAATGGCTCATCGACGGCATCGAGGAGTACAGGAAGAGGCTTTCAAAGTACTGTAAGACCGAGCTTATCGAGGTCGAGGCAAGTCCCGATCACATCCCGGTTGAGCGTGCTTTGGAGAAGGAAGGCGAGCTTATGCTGTCGAAGATAAAGCCGGGCGAGCAGATCTGGGCTATCGACCTTCACGGCAAGCAGGAGACATCAGAAGAGATATCAAAGGACCTGATCGCATCACTCGAGCGAGGCGGCGGCAGACTTAATATCATAATAGGCGGGAGCAATGGGATAAGTCCGAATGTTACATCTAAAGCCAACCTGCGTCTTTGCCTCGGAAAACACACTATGACACACACCATGACAAGGCTTATAATACTTGAACAGATATATCGCGGTTTCAAGATATATTCAGGGGAGAATTATCACAAGTAACAGGAGTCTTTCATGGCTAAGATAGGTATCGATCTGGGAACGACGAACAGCCTTGCAGTTATCTACAGGGGTGGTGAGTCTGTAAAGATCAAGAATTCGCTTGACGAGTACATAACCCCGTCTGCAGTAAGCGTCGATGATGACGGGAAGATACTGGTGGGCGAGGCTGCGAAGGACCGTCTTATATCCCACCCCGACCGTTCCGCATCGGAATTCAAGCGCAACATGGGTCTTAGAACCACGGTTGAGCTCGAGGGCGTTAAGTACACCCCCGAAGAACTTTCCTCATTGATATTAAAAAAGATCAAAGCAGACTGTGAAGCGTTTCTCGGCGAGGAGGTCGAGGAGGCTATTATCAGCGTTCCCGCGTACTTCGACGATAACTCGAGAAGAGCGACGAGGATCGCTGCCGACTTATCGGGACTTCATGTCGAGAGGCTTATCAATGAGCCTTCAGCTGCCTCGCTGTCGTACCTTAGCAGGAACGGTTACGTGGACGGCACTTACATGGTAATTGACTTTGGCGGCGGAACCTTGGATGTCTCCGTCGTTGATGTGTTCGAGAACATAATCGAGATACTTGCCGTTGCAGGCAACAACAAGCTTGGCGGCAAGGATTTTAACGAGGTCATCGCACGTGATTTTTGCAAAAAGAACGAGCTTTCCTATGATGACTTAAGCCCGGTCGAGAAGGCCGTTATCTACCGCGCCTCTGAGCGTGCGAAGATCGCTTTGTCTGACATTCCTGTCGTCATGATAGAGGTGCCGCTCGAGAAGCAAAAGTACACTCTGACGCTCACGAACAACGAGCTTATCTCTATGTCGAAGACAATCTTCGAAGGCATTCGCGACCCCGTTCGAAAAGCAATTCACGACAGCCGCAAGACTTTGCAGAACATCGACAAAGTGATCCTCGTCGGAGGCTCGTGCAAGATGCCTACCGTAAGAGAATTTATAAGACAGATAACAGGCATCACACCCGATACATCTGTCGACCCGGACACGGCGATCGCAGAAGGCGCGGCCATCTATGCGGCGATGAAGAATAAGGATCTTAAGGATATTATCCTTACTGATATCTGTCCTTTCACTCTCGGCGTTGCTGTTAATAACGATATCTTAAATGACGGTTCCATTATGATGAGTCCAATCATACCGAGGAATAACACGCTGCCGTCATCCATTATGAGGCCTTACTATGCGGCAAGTCAGGATCAGACAGGAATCAATATCCGTGTGTACCAGGGAGAGAATATTCACCCTGAGCAGAATCTGTTTATCGGAAAACTTGAACTTCAGTGTCCGCCGACAAGAAGAGGCGACAAGATCTGCGATGTCAAAATGACGTATGACATAAACGGTATTCTTATTGTTGATGTTATAACCTTGGACGGGCACAAAGAGACGAAGGCATTCAGAAGCAATGACAGTGTTCTGACGGAAGATCAGATCGAGAAGATCCGTGCGAAGATGGAAAGTGCGATGCTGGTTACTCCCGAGGACGAGAAGTACAGAGCGCTTATCGCAAGGGCCGAGAGAATATATGAGGAATCGTTTAACGAGCAAAGAGCTCTTATCACGGGCAGACTTATGAACTTTAAGGCTGCTATCAATATGCGCGATCCCATCAAGGTAAGAGAGACTTATAATTCACTTTCCGAACTTCTCGACAGGCTGGAGTATTGATATGAATACTTTCTGGGATACGCTCGGGATAAAGCCAACCACTGATATCAGGAAGATAAGAAAAGCATATTCAGTTCTTGTTAAGGAACACGGTCCCGAAGACGATGAAGAGGCGTTTAAGAAGATCAACAGCGCATATAAGGCGGCTGTTAATTTTGCCAAACGGTTCGAGAGCATGAATCTTGATGATGATCAGTTCGAGATCACGGATGTAAGACCGGACGGATCGTTTGGTATCAGGATAACAGGCAAGAACGGAGCTCCTCCGCCTGCGATTTCTTTGAATCCCGCGGCTGTTCCCGAACACGATGACAATCCGCAGATAACGGATAAACTGTTCGACTTCGACACTATCGACTCTTCTATAGTAAAGTCTTTTTCCAACGAAGAATTAAACGAGATGAGCGGGTTTATAAGCCTCGCTCCCGGGTTTAATGTTCCTGACAATAAGACTTCAAGAGATATCAGGAAATTTCTTAATGAGGACTACGATATCGTTAAGACATTAGCGCAGAAGGTAACCCCCGATTCATTAAGCAGGTGTACCGATGATGCTATCAATGTTGCAAACACGATCATCACAAGTAAGAAGTTCGGTAAAGAGACCGTTGTGTGGAAGGTGTTCTTTATGTCACCTCTTATAAGCGGGCTTTATACGGATCTCATCTTTTACAGAAGACTTGAGATGCTCATAAACAAAAGTAATCTTACAGTTACCAGGGTATATCCGATATCTGATGCAAGTCCCTGGCACCCGCGCGTTTATTCGGAGGCGGATCCCAAGGGGTCAGACCCTTCCAAGGCCGTATGCAGGATAGACTTTCAGTCGAGAGTGCCCTTCAGATATAAGAAGGGCAAATATCCTGAATTAGAGAAGCTGATGGAAAAGCAGGACAAGGATGGATTTAAAAAACTCGTCTCATTCCTTGAGAAGATCCCCGTCAATCTTTACGGCGCGCTTATGCCCGTGTTTCCTCCGGTGTATAAGAATGCAGTCGAAGATGCTGCTTTTGCTTTCAAGTACATACTTACCTCGCCCGAGTGTAAGGACATGAGAAACAGCAATCTTCTGTGGCGGCTTGTTTTCAGAGGCAAGCTTATAAATCCGGTCATAAAAAAGCCTGATATCCATCTTGCTCTTATCAAGTGCACCATGCAGACGAAGATACCGAAGGATACTTTGAAGGTTATAAAGAAGCAGATGAGCTTTTCCGGACTCGTATTAATCAAAAGAAAGAAGGAGGACAAGGATTGGTATTATCTCCAGATCCTGTAAATGTTCAGGCGGGTTTATTTGACATTCCCAATCTGTGTATGTATAATCAGCGGGTACTTTAGTGCTTTAGTGTGATAAAGAGAAACGGCAATAATTATATAGAGGGTTATATTATGAACAACAACAAGTTTTACACAGCCGACGGTTTTACGGACACGCTTCCCGGCATCTGCGCTTTTAAGAAGCAGACCGAGAGCAACTTAAGAGAACTGTTCAGGCTCCACGGCTATAAGGAGATAGAGACACCGGGTATCGAGTACCTCGATATCTACAGCAAGTCCGGATTCGTTCCCGAGGAGAATCTTTATAAGATGACTGACCAGAAGGGAAGACTTCTTGCTTTAAGATATGACGGCACGATACCTGCGGTAAGATATGCGGCAGGAATAAAGGACTTTGATTCAAGCCTTCTTCCTCTAAGGCTGTCTTATATCGAGAATATGTACCGCTTCGCAGAAAGCGGCGGCGGCAAGCAAAGCGAGTTCACGCAGGCAGGCGTCGAGCTTATGGGAGCCAAGGGTTCAGATGCGGATGCTGAAGTAATCGCCCTTGCGATCAAGTCGGCTCTTGGTGCGGGCATCAAGGACCTTCAGATAGCGATAGGCCAGGTAAGACTCTACGATGGTATCGTTAAGCAGTTAGGTCTCGATGAGAGCACGAAGGAAGCTATCAGAAAGGCGATCAACAGCCGTGACACGGTCACCATCGAAAAGACATGCGACAAGCTTAATATCTCAGACACGGGCAGGGAACTTCTTCTTATGCTCCCCGATGCACAGGGCACTTACGACATCATCGATGCCTTCAGAAGCAAGGTAACGGAAAACGAAGCGCTCGAAGCACTTAATAACCTTAAGGAGATATTGGATAACTTAGATGAGCAGGGCTTCCTTAAGTATGTCTCGGTGGATGCGGGACTCATGGGCGGAAGCATGGACTACTATACGGGAGTTGTATTCAAGGGATTTACTTACGAGGTAGGCTTCCCGATAGTAAGCGGCGGACGCTACGACAATACCGTTGCGGTATTCGGAAGACAGATGGAGTGCGTTGGATTTTCGCTTAGTCTTACACTCACGCTGACGGCGCTTCTGCGCCAGGGCGTCTCGATGGATGAGAAGGCTCCTGACGTTATTGTAGGATACGCCGAAGGTTACCGCGCTCAGGCCTTTGCTTTGGTGGAGTCACTAAGGGGTGAAGGTCTTGCCGCGATACTTGATACCACCGGCATGGATGCTGACGCACTCGATGAGTACAGCGGCAAACTCGGGATAGAGAAGAGCATTTTTGTTAAGGAGGAAGGCTGATGCTTACGATAGCGTTATCAAAAGGAAGACTTGCCGAGAAAGCGATCGGGCTTCTCGAGAACGCGGGTTATGATTGTACCGCAGCTAAGGAAGAGTCAAGAAAACTCATACTCGAGGATGAGAACGCAGGGCTCAGATTCATCATGGCAAAGCCTGCCGATGTTCCGACATATGTTGAGTACGGCGCCGCAGATATCGGTGTCGTCGGTAAGGATACATTGCTCGAGGAGGGAAGAGACCTGTACGAGGTGGCGGACCTGGGATTCGGCAAGTGCAGAATGTGTGTTGCAGGCCCAGTTGATCTTAAGGACGGAAGGCTTGACCTTATCCCTAATAAGAGGATAGCGACCAAGTATCCGAACATCACGAGAGCCTACTTCGAGGGAGTGAAGAAAGAAAGCGTCGAGATAATAAAGCTTAACGGATCTATCGAACTTGCTCCTCTCATCGGTCTTGCTGACTGCATAGTGGATATCGTTGAATCCGGAAGGACTTTGAAGGAGAACGGACTTGATGTTATAGAGACCGTTGCCGATATCTCCGCAAGAGTGGTTGTAAACAGAGTCTCGATGAAGATGAAATCTTCCGAGATTAAGCCTATGATAGAGAAGATCAAAGAACAGGTGGCACTATTATGAAATGCAGATTTGTAAAGGGAACTGAAGAGAATCTTAAAGAGATCTGTGACGAGCTCGGCGCAAGAGGGAAGATGGACCTAGGTCCCGTTATCTCTGTTGTGCAGGGAGTTCTCGATGATATCAAAATAAGAGGCGACGAGGCCGTTCTTGAGTACACGCAGAAGTTTGATAAAGCCGTGCTTACTTCAAAGACGATGGCTGTTACCGAAGACGAGATAAAGAGCGCATATGCTTCACTCGAGAAGGAAGATCCCGAACTTCTGAGGATCATGAAGACTGCCGCTTCAAATATAAGAACGTTCCACGAGAAGCAGAAGGAAGAAGGCTTCATGATGGATACAGCGAAAGGTTCGAAGATCGGCGTGCGCGTAAGACCTATAACGGTTGCAGGCGTATATGTTCCCGGCGGAACGGCACCGCTTCCTTCAACAGTTCTTATGGATGTTATTCCCGCTTCCGTTGCTGGTGTACCGAGGATCGTATTCTGTACTCCGCCGAGGGCTGACGGAACTATTGCACCGGTAATTCTTGCGGCAGCAGATATCGCCGGAGCGACTGAGATATACAAGGTCGGTGGTGCACAGGCTATCGCAGCCATGGCATACGGAACCGAGACTATACCGAGAGTTGATAAGATCTGCGGTCCCGGAAACATCTATGTCAACACGGCAAAGAGACTCGTGTTCGGACAGGTTGATATCGATATGTTCGCAGGTCCTTCGGAGGTTGTTATCATCGCGGATGAGTCTTCTAATCCGGAGTATGTGGCCGCTGATATGTTAGCCCAGGCTGAGCACGATAAGCTCGCTTCCGCTATCGTTCTTGCAACAGGAGAAGAACTTGCAACGAAGATATGGGAAGCTGCAGACAGAAGGTCTGATGCGGCTGACCGTAAGGTACAGCTTGAAGGCTCGATGGAAAACTACAGTTCGGTCATCTGCGTCGACTCGCTTAAGACCGCCATCGCGTTCTCTGAGGAGCTTGCACCTGAGCATCTCGAGCTTTGCGTTAAGGAACCGGAGGAGACTTTGAATCAGATTAATAATGCGGGCGCCGTATTCCTCGGCAACTTCTCGCCGGAGCCTTTGGGAGACTACTTCGCAGGTCCCAACCACACACTTCCGACGAGCGGCACCGCGAGGTTCTTCTCACCCCTTAACACCGGTGACTTCTATAAGAAGATGAGTGTTATCAACTATAATGAGGAGTCGCTTAAGGAAGTCTATAAGGACGTTGCGAAGTTCGCAAGAAGTGAAGGACTTACCTGTCACGCACTTTCAATAGAATCGAGATTTGAGGATATAAATGAGTAAATACTGGAACAAGAAGATAAATGAGATAGAGCCGTATGTCGCAGGCGAACAGCCGAAGCCCGGTCAGAAGGTGATCAAGCTTAATACGAATGAGAATCCGTTTCCGCCTTCACCTGTGATCAGGGCGGTCATGCGTACGTTCGACATAGGCGATCTGAGGCTTTACCCCGATACCGATGCGACTGACTTCATCGAGGCGGTCGCTCAAAGGGAGTGCGTTAAGCCCTCGCAGGTCTTCGCGGGCAACGGTTCCGACGAGGTTCTTGCGCTTTGCTTCCAGACTTTCTTCGAGAAAGAGGGCAACACAGACCTGCCGGTTCTGACGCCGGATTATTCATACAGCTTCTATCCCGTGTTCGAACAGTTCTACGATATAAGATCGAAGAAGATCCCTTTAAGAGAGGACTTAAGACTTGAGGCGGATGACTATATCGGAGTTCCAAACTGCGGTATCGCGATCGCCAACCCCAACGCTCCGACTTCACGCTCCATCTCTTTGATGGATATTAAGAAGATCGCCAAGGGCAATCCCGATTCGGTCGTAATAATCGATGAGGCGTATGTTGAGTTTTCTGATCCCTACTTTACCGCTGTGGACTTACTTCCTGACTGTCCGAACCTTATCGTCGTAAGAACAATGTCCAAGTCTTATAGTCTTGCAGGACTCCGCGTAGGATATGCGATCGGTTCCGAGGAACTCATCGAAGGTCTTAAAAGAGCACGTGACTCGTTCAACTCATATCCGACAGACAGGATCGCACAGAGGATCGCTTATGCTGCTGTGCGCGACAACGAGTATCACATGGCTTGTCTTGACGAGATCATAAGAACAAGGAAGTTTACGGAGTTCGCGCTAAGGGGCCTCGGCTTCAAGATGCCGGAATCTTCCGCTAATTTTGTTTTCGCGAAGCCGCCGCAGGGAATTGACGCGGAAACGCTATATAAAAACCTGCGCGCAAAGGGTATACTTGTAAGGTATTTTAAGACGGAAGGCATAAACGACAGACTCCGTATTTCTATCGGCACGAGACAGGATATGGAGCAGCTTATAGCCGCAGTTAAACAGGAGGTTTCAAATGTCAAGGACAGCTGAAGTCGCGCGAAAGACAAAAGAGACTGATATCACCGTCGCCATCAACCTCGACGGCAAGGGTGAGAACAAGATCGATACCGGGATCGGTTTCTTCGATCACATGTTGACTGCCCTGTCGAAGCACTCCGGTATCGACATGAATATCTCCTGCAAGGGTGATCTTAATGTCGATGCACACCACTCGGTTGAAGATACGGGCATCGTTCTCGGACAGGCAGTAGCCGAGGCTCTGGGCGATAAGACCGGTATCCGCCGTTACGGAAGTGCGAGGATTCCCATGGATGAGGCTTTGGGTGAGGCCGTTATCGATATCTCGGGAAGACCGTTCATTGTATATAACTGTGAGTTCATATCTGACATGATAGGTGAACTCGACACTCAGCTTGTTGAGGAATTCATGAGATCGTTTGCATTTAATGCGGGTATCACCCTGCACATCGGATGCCCTTACGGAACGAATGACCACCACAAGGCTGAGGCTATGTTCAAAGCTCTCGCCAGAGCGTTAAGACAGGCAAGTGAGATCGACCCGCGCTTTGAAGGACAGGTCATCTCAACAAAAGGAAGTTTATAAAAACACGGAGGATATAAAAATGCTTATTAAGGATACTGAATTTATCGATAAGCCGATACTTGCAAAAGGAAAGGTAAGAAATATATACGACTTAGGCGACAGCCTGCTTCTTATAGTTACAGACCGTATCTCTGCTTTTGATGTCGTATTCGACGAGCTGATCCCCGACAAGGGCAAGGTTTTGTCCTCTATCTCGGCTTTCTGGTTTGACTTTACAAAGGATATTATCCCCAACCATGTCATCACCACTGACGTATCGAAGTATCCTCAGGGTTTTGACAAGTATAAGGAAGAACTCGAGGGAAGATCCATGCTCGTTAAGAAGGCGGATATGCTTCCTGCAGAGTGCATCGTAAGAGGTTATCTCGAAGGTTCCGCATTAAAGGAATACAAGGCAAAGGGTACTGTCGGCGGCATCAAGATGCCCGAGGGCATGGTACAGGGCGATAAGCTCCCTGAGCCCTTGTTCACACCTTCCACAAAGGAAGAGAGCGGACACGATATCAACATCACATACGAGCAGCTCGTTGATCTTATCGGCGAAGAGGATGCGAAAGCATTAAGAGATGCATCCATCGCTCTTTACAAGAAGGTATCCGAGTATGCACTTACAAAGGGCCTCATCCTTGCCGATACAAAGTTCGAGTTCGGTAAGATCGACGGTGTCCTTACAGTCTGCGACGA